>Ga0118677_10002502_pt1 | contig 36846 bp, 22 predicted proteins | sample AliMusrvi5mmetaG_FD_86154 | JGI IMG/M metagenome (GOLD analysis project Ga0118677, IMG submission 86154)
CCCCCTACAGTGAGTCTTTGTTCCCGGTAATCCGGTGTTTTCATCACTGGCGGGAACGGACCGTCAACACGGTGGATCCCCTGACCGGCGATGATGGGCCACGGGAAAGTTTGACCCTGAATGTGGCTTACGGCGGCAATGTCTACGAGGGACCGTTGACGTGGGAGTATACGTCATCCAAGTAAGGGCGCTGATTCCCTGATCCGGGAAACCACGCACACCTGATTATCCCATCACCACCATCATCACGGCCATCGCAAGGAAGAACAGCCCCATCAGGATCTTGCTGACCACCACATTCTGTTTGCTCCACTCCAGCACTGCCTGCCATTTGAGCCCCTGATAGACCAGAATGAACAGGATCACCAGCGGCAATACAAACATGAGATTGTAGGCCACGAGGTAGCCGATAGCCTTGGTTGAATAGCCGCCCCCGCATTTAATCAACATCACAAGGGTCGGGATATAGATCTGCCCTGTACAGACGCTCTCCAGGGCGGTCACCACCACACCCGTCACGAGGCCACCTATCACTATACTCTTATGGCCCATCCCGCCTTTCATTATCTCATGCCCCTTCCTCATGAGTCGGGAAGGCAACTTGATCGAGATATCACTGGGCCTGTGAGAAGCGTTGTATCGGAACGCATCCCGCAGCGAAAGAACCGCCAACAACACCATGAGGGCCGCCATCACCATATTTGCCACCGCCCTAACCGTATGGAACCCATCGAACAGGTGGAGCACCCTGAGCACACCAAATCCCAGCGCCGTATAGGTCATGAAACTGCCCACCGCAAAAGCACCACCAGCCAGCAATATTCTTCGTCCTCGAACCCCGGCGGCGGACAGCAGACTCATGAAAAAGACGATCGTCGCCATCGCGCATGGGTTCAAGGCATCAAGAAGCCCTGCCAACAGGATGCCTGCCAGGGTGAATTGCTTCATGCGGCTTGTCAGCGACACCTGCTGCACCTGAACATCGGACTTCTCAGGGGCTTCCACTGAAGCAGAGGGAATTGGTGTGGCTGGGGGCGTCGGCGTGGACGCTGCCATCTTCCCGGCAATCAGCTGATCCATGGAAACGAACAGGTTCGACTTTATGTCCTTTAATCCGCTCAATATCTTCCGGCCATTCAAAACCAAATAGACGGAAGCATTCACCGCGCCCAGTTTTTCCTGATAAGAAATCAGACGGAGGTAATTGGTTGTCACACCCAGATCAAAACTGGTCAAGGCGTAGTATTCTCCGTAACGTTGTTCGAGTTCAGGCAGGACCTGCTCCCGTACAGCGGCACATTCCTCGCAGCCTGGTTCGTTGAAGAACTCAACGAGCACGGGAGTCACGCGTGGAACCGCCAGGGTATTAGTGTCGGACGCCAAGGCCAAATGACCGCCCAGCACACACAGAAAAATCAGCCACAAAACCAGAACGGATATTCGATTTTTCACAACTTATATTTTCTCACAAGCACTTAATACCCGCTTGGCAAGTTGATCCAGGGCATGATCTCGTTCACATGCACTGGGGAACCGGCGGATCGCCATCGTTACAGCAGCATAATCCAGCCTCTCTGCGGCCTGCCCTAATTCCGCCAGCGTCAAACCGGTACAACGGCGCGCAACCCACAAAACCAGATCCCGTCTTTTGTCGCCATGCCGGTCACGGAATTCACTCCACTTTTCTCCCGACAATCGTTCCACCACCCCCACGACCTTTTCGAAACTGCAACGCTGACGTAATTCCGTTTTCCCTGGCATTTCACGCCCGCCTGCAAGCCGCTTGCGCACTTCCTTGGCAAATGACTCCGCTCCCAGAACCAGCCCCCACTTAACCTGATCCCAAGGATGTTCCTCAATCCCCTGCCGTACCCGATCCTCCACATATCCCCGGTACTTTGCCGCTCCTCCCGCACGCGCCAGCAACATCTCACGATCCAACCATTCCGGCGCACTCCCATATCCTGCATAGGCACGATACGAACTCCACCGGTAACTCCGCAATTTTGTCAGCCGCCGCCTGACCATCTCAGGATCAGGGGCTTTTCCAAGACCATGCCCTTCCACACGGCGTTCGCGTTTCCCCTGCCCCAACACCTTCAACCGGATCGGGTTCAGATGCACATATTCACTCAGCAAGAGGCCCCACGACTCCCCATCCACCACGATCGCCTTGAATCGTCCTTGGAATACATGCCCCACCTCCTGATATCGCCGATTGAACCACACACTGTAACTGATATTCAGCCACTGTATCGCCCGGCTCAGGTTTGCCTCCGGCGTCTCCAGCATCAGGTGGTAATGGTTCTCCATCAGGACATACGCCAATACCTTTACCCGATACCGGTTCCGCATCTCCTCCAGCAACTCCAAGAAATGTCGCCGATCCCGATCATCTCCATACAGCGCATTCCGGTGCTCTCCGCGGGCCGTCACATGATACCACCCGCCCTCTATATCTCTTCTCAAAGGTCTTGCCATCCACTCAATCAATCACAACTATCATATCACCGCAAGGCCAATATGTTATATGTTAAGATGTGACCCCTATTGCTTTCGGAGTGGCTGCATAATTATGCGCAAAAACTTTTGTTTAAAAAAAAGGCCAAAGAGCCTAAGGAACCACAATACCCTTGCCGTCCCACTGGATTAAGCGATGAGTTGTATCCTCGGCAAAAAAAGCCTGATTTGAAGGATTCACTGTTATGCTCCCTTGCTTCCCCACCGCAAAATCACGGAACAGAATTGGTCGACCGCCTCTTACTGCAATATAATCACCTTTCAAATCCACAACAAAAGAAGCTACACCAAAAGGGGGAATGATTGTTATAGTTGGCAGTCTGCTCGCACCATGCTCCACTGCATATTCATCCGCTTTATGACGCAGCACAAACTTTGCGCCAGATGAGTTAAATATAATATCAAAAGGTGTCCCCTCAAAGTGCCGAACCGAAACGGATTCTCCTGATTTATTTGTAACAAGGATCACGAAATCCGCAAAATATGAATATCGTTTTTCGACACCAGAAATTGCAAAAGTACACGGAGGTATAGACTTTTGGGATTCAGCAGCCATAACAATGGCTCCTGTAATCAACAAAAATAGCAGACCCAACTTCACCGGCATGTTGGACATGGAATCCCTCTGAAGTTGTTAGGGTCATTGAGCGTATGTGTAAGATCATACCCATCTTGAAGTATGTTTCCATTTTCAGTAACCGGATTTCGCCAATGATTGTTCTCTTCATCAACGGCGTCTTGTTCGGCATTGTTGTAAGTGCGAAAAGCGTAGTATGCAGCACCACGAAGGTTATTTATATACGTTTGCAGTTTTTGCTTGGCCTCTCCTCTTTTACAACAACACAACCAACCGCATTTCGTCGCCAATGCGCCTTCTAACTCGACGGGGGCTAAAAAGGCATTAAAACCCTTTTCGACTGCAGACCTTCGCCGCCCTTCATGGGCATTAACATCATTCAAACCGCGTTGTGTCAGGACGACACCAACTGCATCATTCGGAACATGAGTCCACACCTCTACTTTGATTTCCTTTGCCTTTTTGATTTTTGCGCAGAATTTTCCACCCTCTTGTTTTTCCTCAAATACCCCGTCACCTATTGCTTGTGGTTGAGTCCAACTTGTATCTGCAAACCAACCCGCCTGCCCGGGCCTTCCTCTAATCGTCGCCAGCGGCTCCGATACTACCGAATTCATAATGAGTCTCAACCCTAACATGTCAACAAATCCCATGGGATCGTTGAATACAAAAACAAAGTAGTTGGCACCACCTTCATTACCTATCGGGTCGCGGCTCACCCACCTCCCGACCTCAGGCATGTAGTAGCGATAGCCGTAATACAGAAGCCCGGTATCTGAGTCGACGTACTTCGTAGAGAACCGGAAGGGATTGTTCCTGATGCTTGCGCCGGCGACATCCTTAATAAGTTTCCCATAGGGATCGTACTCGTAGCGAGCCAGAATCGAGCCATTGGTCGCGACGAGTTGGCCAACGTTGCCGTTGGCGTCATAGAGGTAAAATGCAGTTGTTGAGTTGCTGGATTGTTGAGTTGTCAAGGAGAGGAGACCGCCGATGCCGCCTGCGCCTTGGAGGGTGCCGCTGAGATCCAAACCCCAGACGTAGGAGGAGACATTAGACCCTTGACCATCGACCTTAGACTCAGAGATCAAATTCCAGCCGTCATAAACAAAGGATGAAGTTTGAATGATGAAGGATGAATTGGTGGAAACGGTCTTGCCGAAACGGCGGGACATGTAATCGTAGGCGAAGGCGAGTTTCATCCTGGGAACTGATGAGGGGAGAGTATCCAAAGTCTGCATGCCGATGAGGCGGTTTTCGGCATCCCACGTGTAAGTCCAGCGGCCGTCTTGGGTGAGGTTGCCGTCATCATCATAGCTGAATTGCTCGGGGGTTTTCGCCACGAAAACATGACCGGTGGCAGATGTCACCACATCAAGGCCGTTTGAGCCGGAGTTCTTCTTTACCCCAACTACGTTGATGAGCGGGTAGGCGGCTGAGGAGGAGTTTGCGATGTCCAGATAGGACTGGAAATACTGGCCGTAGCGGGTTGTAGTCTGGTTATTCACCGTGACTGTGGCATCAGAGGCAGCTGCGCCCATGATGCGAGCTTTGCCCGGGACGGTCTGCTGCGTGTACTGGTTCAGGGAGTTGGCGGTGTAGGTGTGTTTTGAACCATTAAGCATGTCGCCAATATACGTCTCCGTCCGGTTACCGATCAAGTCATAACCGTAGAGAAATGCCTGGCCATCGATGGCGTTGGCGGTGCTGGAAAGGTTTGTTCCTGCATAGCGCTTGGCCTGTTCCAATTCACTGCGTGCGTTGTAGGCGTACTTGTTGTGCGAGATGCCGAGATCGCTGAAGGCTTCGCCGGACATGCCGACCGAGGTGCGGCGGCCGATGGGGTCATTGATGTAGTCGTACTGGGAGATGGTTGTGAAGCCGGAGAGGTTTTTCACCTGGGTGATGAGGTTGCGGGTGTCTTCATATGAGCGGGTGGACGACACGGAGGACGTCCCTCCAGAGGAAATTTCCCATCCGGAAAGCAGGTCGCTGCCGGGGAGGTAGGAGTAGCGGGTGGCAACGGACGAAACGGACATAACGGTGGAGGAGACGGCGGTGAAGCGGCCGACTTGATCGTAGGCGTAGCGGACGGAGTAGTTGGTGCCTGCATCGAAGCCGATAGAGCGGCCGTATTGGTCATAGACGCGGTCGATCTCGTTGCTTGCGCCGCTGGGGACAGCGGCTACTACAAGTTCGGGTGACAATTGAAGGGCGTCGTTGTAGGTGAAGGTACGGGTACCTTGGCCATCTGTAATCGTGGTTTGGCGACCAAGACGGTCATAGGCAAAGCCGACATCCGGTGTATTGGTGGCTGAGTAATGGATGTTGGTCAACTGGCCAAGGCTATCATAACTGTAGCTGGTGACGATCCCACGCGCCCAGGTGCGGCTGGCGAGTTTGCCGTCGGGGGTGTAGGTGTAGGCTGGGCCTTTGCCGTCGGCATAGACCTTGTTGGTTAGCAAACCGGTGGCGAGATCGTACGACCAAGTCGTGCGGTCCATTTCCGATATGAGATTTGTGATTGCAGAATAGGAAGAGGGCGGAGTTGTGCCACGGTAGGTGTACATGATGGTCATGCGCCCGGATTCATCGTAGTTGTAGGCAACTGGATAAGTCGCCCCCCAGGTGGCGAGAACACGACCTTGATTGTCGTAGGCGGTGTAGGTGGTGTTGGAGAGGGCGTCAGTGACCTGGGTACGGCGACCGAGTGCGTCATAGACGAAGGTGGTGGTGTTTGAGGCTGCATCCGTGGTGGAGTCGACCTGACCGAGGGCGTTGTAATGGGTGAAAGAAGCGGTTCTCGGACCAATCTGACTGATGGGACGCATCAAGGCATCATAGGCGTACGTGGTAGGAATGCCGGTTTTGGAGGTAGAGGCGACCATGAGGCCGTTAACGGTTACTTGTTCTGCGTTATTGGTGGAATCCGGAGCTATTACAACCTGGGTAACGGTTCTGGCGGCGCGGTCGACGTAGGTGCGGGAGGTGGTCGTGTTGCCGAGGAGGTCGATGGAGATAAGCTCGGAGCTCAGAGCGCCGAGGGCCGAGGAAGAACCAAGACCGGTAAGGCGGGTTTTCTGAATGCTGTTGGTGGTGGGGGTGGCAGAGTTGTCACCAGCATAGAGAATGGAGGTGCGAATCTGCCACCAATTGCCGGAAGAGTCGGACTGATAGGATGTATCGGACGCATTGATGCGGTCGGGGCCGGCGAGATCTAGGGTTCCGTTGCCGTTCACGTCGGAGCCGGAACGGATCTGGTTGCCAAGTTCGTCATATTCGTAGAGCGTATCGGGGGCCGAAGTGCGCGTGGTTTTGATGAGCCGTCCCTGGCTGTTGTACACAGATGTGCTGGTCAAAACCGTGCCGCCGAAGCCTGGCTTCTCCTCAGTGATGGTGCGGCCTAAAAGATCGGTGGTGGTTTTTGTCCAGACAGGTGAGTTGGTGCCCTGCGAACCGGTATAGACCTTGGTCCAACGGGTTCCGTCGTCATTGACGCCATAGGTATAGCTGGAGTTGATTACCCCGTTTTCAAAACTACAGCAGGTGTTGCCATCGCGATACCTTACCGTGACGTTGGTTACGCCGCCGCGGATCGTGGTGTTGGTTAAGTTTTCATACAGATACTGGGTAGTAATACCAGCGGGATCGGTGCTGGAGACCTTTCTCCCCAACAGATCGTACTGGTTGCTTGTTACCAGGCTCAAGCTACCACCACGAACTGTCTGGGTCAGTTTCCGGCCTTCGGCATCATAGGTATATTCGGTAAACTGATTCTCCTGCGCGGGGTACTCACCAGCCGTGGTCCCCTCTTTCTCTTCTGAGGTCACCCGCTTGAGGGCGTCGTATGAGAAGTTACGTATCACGCCCTGGCTGTCGGTCTCGGAGTCTTTGCCGCAGCAGGCCCAACTGGTATTAACCTGCGATCCGTCAGAACTCCTTGCCAGCAAAGTCCGTCCCAATTCATCCAGCGTGTAGACGGTCCAGGCGATGCGTTCGTAGCCGCTGCCGGTATATACATAAGACTCCTCCTGCAAGACATGGCTTGTCTCGTCTTCGATTCTCACATCTTTAACGCTTTTATAGGCCACCCCATTGGTGGCATCCGAAGTGCCGTGCACAACTGAAACCCGGATATAATCACCCGTGGTTGTCACCGAAAAAGCACACAATGCAGGATCGGCATTCGTTGTGTACGTCCCCGCCACATAGGAATAGCTATCCTTACGGCCATCGGGATATTGAACGGTTTTGAGGCGTCCGTCGGCCACCGTCGAATTCAGGACATTCATCGGGTAATAGACCTTTTGCGTCCGCTGGTTGGAGGAGGATCCATAGCCTGACGATGCGTCCGCGCAACGTTCCGTAATCTCAACCCGTTCCCCACCCTCATTCTCGTAGTAGGCATGGAAAGTCCGGTCTACAACAACTCCGCCGACCCTTTCGGTAACCGTCCGGGCATCAGATGGATTGACAACCAGAACATCATTGGAGGGATCAAGCGACACATAGTCATAGACCGTTTGCCGGACCGTCCCCGGGGCCGCATTCGAGTCCGCATTAAACAAAGTCGCCACAACGTTTGTCTTCCGACCCTGCGCATCATACGCATAGCGCTCCCATGAGCCATCGGAATTTACAACCCCGGACAACAGGCCGCCGGAATAACCGTAATCCGTAACCTGGGTTGATGCCCCTTCTCCTGATTCCTCCCTGACCTTCACCAGGCCCGCGCCGAGATCACGCCAAGTCTGAACCTTCCGGGAAGCGACCACATCATTGCCATCCCTGACGATTTTTTCGTCATACCAGTCGTCGCCATCCTGATATTTCCGCTCGGATCGTTTACGGATGTCGGAGCCCGCCCCCTCCACCAGCGTCCAGCCGCCCGTAGAGGCATTATCCCAGCCATAGGTGGAGACATTCGTTGTGGTGACGCCCCCCACCTGGAGCAGGCGGGAGATCTCCAGCGACTGGAATTCGTTCGTTACATAATTCCCCTTAACCCGGTAAGTCGCAAAAGGCTGATGTCCTGTCTTCGGCTGATAAATGCCATCCGGAGCCGCATACTGCTTGATGGGCTTGACCGGATACTGATAGGTCCCCCCTGAATATAAGACATATTGGGGCTGCACGTTGTTCCAACTGTTGTTAAATGAGATGATATTGGTGCATAAACCGCCGGGAAGTACATCCTGCGGATGATAGACGCGGACTTCGTATTCATGGGCACTATTCGACACAATGTCCACGAAGGCCTCCATTCCCATGACCTGCCTTGGGGAACCGGTCCCATTCTTGGCTACCTCAAGATCGTCACGCACAACGGGAAGCCTCAGGCCTTCCGGCGTATCGATCATCGCATCCGGTTCTTCAAAATTGAGGCTCAAATAGCCTGACGATTCCCCGCGAAGACCTTTTCCCAAATGGATCCGGAAATCCGGGTTCCCACTATCACCGGTTGAATAATCGCCCGCTTTCCGTCCCGTTTTACCACACCCTCCAGAACAGCCGCCCGGCCCACTATCTGCGGAATGATCTTTAATAATTGTATCCGTGGCCGTAGCCACCAACTGAGTTCCGCCACAACTCCCATGGAATTCGTATGTTGTCACCTTGATGACATCCGACATGCGCGATTTAGCGGTGCTCCCCAGATCAGGCAGGTTGTCGGAGCCCGCCATCAGGGATTGACTCCCCACCCCTGACCCGGCGCTCTCAGATCCTGAAACCCCCGATGAACTCTCTGATCCCAACATTGAGAGACTGAAGCTTCCAGCCATGCTGCTGGATCCCGCCATCATCGACGAACTCCCTGATCCGGAAGATAATGTGTTCGTAATGATTACGTACGTTATCGGGCCGTGTATATTGGTACAGCATAAATCGTAATCACAGGGTGGAGGTTGGGGGTCCGGTGGAGGACATGAAGGACATTGACGGGTTACATTGTTCGCCGTTAAAGCGCATCCCCAGCCTTGAGAACATCCCAGACCAAGGAATAGAAACGCCACTGCAACCCACCCAAACTTCTTTGCATTAATCATACGTTCTCTCCATCTTCAGCCGTTGCCGGGCTATTTCCGTTTGTTTTCAATCCAGATGAGCCAATAAGCGTCAAGTCGATCCAATTCCACCTGTACACCTGCCGCAGTCTTGGTCGTTTTCACAGGACTGCCCGTTATGAAATCCCTGATTGTCCCCGGCTCCATCCATTCCGGGACAGCGACATCCACCAGGAGATGTTCCTTTGCCTGAACCGTAAAACTACTGCTCCCGCTCTGGTTCCCTGGACTTGAGCGATAATTGAGATTACGAACCATAACCAATATTCCACTGTCGCCAGCCCAGGCCGTATATACCTTGATCCAACCGCGACCCTCCTCACCGATTACGCGTTCTGATTCAAGCGCCAGAGACGAAAGCGCCTCTTTATTCGTCACGATTTGACGATCCAACTCGATAATTCCTTGAAGAAGATTAGTGCTTTCAGCAAAGGCTGGCTGACCGGCATCCTTCCAAAAGTGATAACGGATCCCCTTGGCACCCCTGACCAGAGCCGTCCACCCCATAACCTGCAACTCTTCCGGTTCCAGATACCGTCGGCCTTGAGGCTTCCACCGGTCCGGTATCCATAGAAACGGGCGGGGTTGTGCCGAGAGCCAGGCTTTCGTGACACATTCCTCCTCTTCCTCAATGAAGCGGGGCTTGTTTTTTGCCCATCCCAGCCGATAGGATTTTGCGTAAACGGCATCCGCCACCTGGCCATAGATATTCCAGAGTTCGGGATAAACAGCCGTACAGTAAACCAGGCCCAGCAAGCGATCTTTATGCCGGGCAGAGAATGCACGACGTTCCTCAGTCACCGCCATGGCACTCCCGCCCTGATTTTTGTGTTTGGCATCATTACAGGCCACGTCATAGCCACTAAATTCCACTGATGGGTGGGCATCAAGCCCCAGCACAGAGGGATCAAAGGCTTTTGTTTTCGATGCAAGCGGCGCATCCAATGAAATCCCGTTCAGAGCCCGTACCAGACAGTGGCGTTCCTGCCCGTCGGCGAAACGAATCCTCACGTGAAGCGGAACTCCCGTCTTGATCCTGAAAGGGGACTTGACCGCCAACATTGACGGGGCATCAGGCACTGCAGAGACCAGGATCTTGAAGGGCTCAACCAGCATATTGTTGAGCCATAGTTGTTGCGGCTTGATCCCATTTGACTGGAACTGCACATAGACACTGGAGTAATCCAAGGGATAGGTGACCGCCGTGATCCGGGTCTGGGGCGGCACAAAGCGGGGGACAGATATACACACCTTTTTATCCTCCATATCAACGATCTCCAGTTCCCGCCCGATTCGGGCGGCATCCCTGAAGTTGACCTGCAATACAATCGTCTCACCCGGAGCGACCTTTGCCGAAGGATAGAACTGCCACCATGTCACGTCCTTGTCGTTGAACAGAAGGGGCGGGGTGAGGTTGAAATCCTGCCCTGCCACCGACATCGACTTAAAAGCGGCAGGCATCTTGCGCGAAATTACAGGCCAGACCCGGCCATCCACCGACACGCTCTTGAACTGCGTTGGTTTGAGCGTCCGATTCTGAAAGTAGACTTCCAGCGTGTCGTATCCCATATGCGGGGCAGTCGAAGAGGCATACTGGACCGCAACCTCAACCTTCCCCGTTGCACTGATGTCTGGGCAGGGATATTCGGGGAGCCCCTCCGGTCCGTGCCCCAAGTGTGCACAACCTGCCATGAACAGGGATGATCCCAACAGAACTGAGGTGGCGGCTTTGCCTATCGAATGAAAAGTTTTTTCGACAGAATGTTCAGAATGATCAGAATGGGAAGGGATGGAGGGGTTCATTTTGTAAATTTTGTTCATTCTGTCTGAATCTCTTGTTGTAGGTTTTCTTATTGTTCGAGCGGGGTATGGATCTTCAGGTTGATAGTCTGTGCCGTATCGGCTACCACGCCCTTGGTCGGGTCACGCCCTTGCAGGTATTCATCCAGGTTACTCGTTCCATCCCCGTCCTTATCGGAGGCCGCATCATTCACCAGGGGATTCAAACCATATTGGATTTCCCAGCCATCGGGCATTCCATCCCCATCCGTATCCGCCAAGGCCGGGTTGGTGTGATATTTGAAAACCTCATCATAGTCTGAAAGACCGTCATGATCGGAATCCGGATCCAGATCCGACGTTCCCAGTTGCGCCTCCTGCTCCTGATCGAGGCCGTCATGATCCTGATCGACATAGATCATGTTCGTCGCCACCCGCACTTCACCCCCGGCGCGCCAGATCAGGATCTGATTGGCATCGGGGTGATCGGCCAACGGGAGATCCACTAACTTGTGAACCCATTCTCCTGTTCCGCTCATCACGTTCCCACATACATCCGTCACCACCACTGCGGCGTTCGAGGAATCGAGCAGCGACACGTAAAGGGCGCCGTTGGTGATGTCGAGGAAGTCAAAAGACAGAACCGCATTATTGGTGAGAATCTGACGATCCACCACGATTTCAAGTCCGCCCACTGAATTGCTTTCCGTGGCCGGCACATGCCACGATGCTGGGTTGGTTGCCCATTCCCCTCCCCGCGCCTGCGCCGAGACCCACCACGCAGGTCCCGTATATTGATAGACGCCGCCGGTCGTGCAGTTGGCGGGCACGCCCCAATAGATCACCAGCCGACTTACAGGATTGCTATCCATGTTATCAGGGAAGCCATCCAGATCGGTGTCCGCCCGCCACGGATCAGTACCCATCGCACACTCCTGCCAGTTGGTGACCCCGTCTCCATCGCTGTCCAGAAGCGCATCCGCAGCGTTCGTCGGGTTGAGGGAGAACAACGTCTCATACGCATCGGACATTCCGTCGTTATCCGAATCCACCGCCAGCGCGACCAGCCCCAACACCGCTATCAGTGCAACTAATGACACCCACAACCTGCGATCATTTATTCGTATAGTCATCACGCTCTCCCGTCCGGTGTTCCCGGAAAATGTTTATCTTATAACTATTTATTAGCACCATGACGGCGTCGGATAATCAAAGACGCAACATGGCGAACGCAACAAACGATATGGGAAATTTGTGATTCCTCATAGTCGGGTAATTCCTTACGCAGGTGTAAGGGCCACCATTACATGGCTTGTAAGGGATTTCCTTACGGTTTAACAAGTTTTCAATCGCCGAGCGAGATGTCTGTTTGCTATTTATTTTGCTGATTATTTGCTCATCCAGTGCTATTTAGTTTTTTCAACGATCCGCATGTTGCACACATTTAGTTTTCCATGTTATTGTCGGGCGCGTTATGTCACAGATCCTCAGTCCCATTCCATTTGAACTTTTCGGTTATATCGGACCGGGAGCAGGATTTGCATTATCGGGGGCAGGGTTCGCACTGCTTGGTTCCATCGGGATTGCCGCCTTCTCTTTCCTCCTTATTCCAGTGCGCTTCGTTCGTTGGCTGCGCCGCCATCGGCACACGCATCGAAGACCTGACGTGAGACGCTGTATCGTACTCGGGCTCGATGGTCTTGATCCACGCCGCGCCCGTAGACTCATGAACGAGGGCAAGTTGCCACACTTTGCGAAACTGGTGGAAAACGGATATTTCTCGGAACTGGCCACAACCAACCCACCCCTCTCACCCGTCGCATGGTCCAGCTTCGCCACAGGCACAAATCCTGCCAAACATGCCATCTATGATTTTCTGTCCCGGGGACAGGATCGCTACACCCCGACCTTTTCCCTCGCACACACGGAAGAAACCGATGACGGCAAAATACGCATCCAACTTCTTCGCAAGAGCCGTCCGTTCTGGAACCTTCTTGGTGAGGTGGGGATCTTCAGCACCATCCTGCGTGTTCCTGGCTCTTTCCCCCCGGAGCCGTTCCATGGAGTTATCCTTGCAGGACAGGGAATTCCTGATTTACGCGGCACACAGGGAACCGGCACGGTCATCATGGAAGGGATAGCAGATTCCCTGAACCCAGGCTCATGCCGATGCGTCATCGCCAAGCGGGAAGGCATGATGATCCGCGCATTACTTCCCGGGCCCATATTGAATGATAACGAAAGCCGGCTGCCCCTGACCATTGATCTTGATCCCGAACAACAGAATGTAAAAGTACGGATCGGCAAAACCACGATTCCACTCCAGAAGGGTTGTTTCTCGGAGTGGATCTCCGTGACATTCCGTAACGGCCGCCAACAGGCGCAGGGGATTGTCCGGTTACTGCTCATCTCGGTCACCCCGGAGGTGAAACTCTACGTTTCACCCATCCACGCCGATCCCAGGCGACCAGCCTTTCCCATTTCGCACCCGCGCTGGTACTCACACTATCTTGCCCTGCTTCATGGGAGCTATGGCACCTTGGGACTGGCCGAAGATACCACGGCTTTCGAGGCGGGCATTCTTGATACCAATACCTTTCTCAAGCAGGTCTACGATCTTCAGGAAGAGCGAGAACAGATCTTTCTTGAGTCACTCCGCAAAAACCGTCATGGACTGACTGCGGGTGTTTTCGATCTGGCAGACCGGGTACAACACATGTTCATGGACAGTAACTGCAGCACCGTTACCAACCCGGACACCGCCGTCATTGATGCGGCCTACGAGCACTATGATCGATTGGTTGGAAAAGTAAAAACCTTGATCGATGACAAAACCGTTTTATTCATCGTATCAGACCACGGATTCACTCACATCCGGCGTCTGGTCCATCTCAATGCATGGCTCCGGGCTACTGGTTTTCTGGCAATCAAAGCCGAATCCGATAACAGCGGTTTCCTGCATGACGTTGACTGGGTAGGGACCCGCGCCTTTGGACTGGGATTGAATGGACTCCACCTCAATGTCCAGGGACGTGACTCTCAGGGAATTGTTCCGCCCACCCGCCTTTTGACACTTGCGCACGAGATTGCAGCACAGCTTAAAGACCTGAAAGACCCGGAGACCGGTGCACGGGTGGTTCATGACGTCATCATCCCCCGTGAGGTCTACACCGGGCCTTATCTCGACGAAGGCCCGGATCTGATCATCGGATGGGAAACCGGTTACCGCACGGCATGGGACAGCGCGACCGGCGGGGTTGAGGGGCCTATTTTTGCAGACAATGCGAGGCGATGGTCGGGAGACCATGCCGTGGCGGCCGATCTCGTACCCGGTGTGCTTTTCTGTAACCGGCGGCTCCGCCCTCCAAAAAATCACAAACCCCACATCATGGATTTGGCTCCGACAATACTGAAACTCTTCGGGGTGGATCGCCCGAATTATCTGGATGGGATTCCGCTTGAGGCGGACCCACCGCCAGCCAAGGAGCCTGCATGTTAAAGAATGTTCCCCCAACTAACGGGATGTCGAGGCGGCAGTTCCTGAAATTGGCCGGTGGCGCAGGATTGGCCATGGCAGTGTGCGGATGCCCGGCCCTGGTCAGGCCACGACCTAAAACACGCAATGTCATCATGCTGGGGATTGACGGCATGGACCCGACGTTGCTCCACCGACTCATGACACAGGGCCGCATGCCAAACTGCCGGCGTCTGTCTGAATCGGGTTGCTTCATGCCACTTGGGACCAGTGATCCGCCACAGAGTCCTGTCGCCTGGTCAAATGTCATTTCAGGCACAAATCCCGGAGGGCACGGCATCTTCGACTTCATTGCCCGCGATCCCGCCACGCTCAAGCCCTATTTCTCAACCGCGCATGTGGGGCCACCCCACCATGCCTTGAAGCTTGGGCGACATAGCATCCCATTCGGAGCACCGGATGTGACAAATCTCCGTAAAGGCCCGACATTCTGGGTCGATCTTGAAGCACAAGGGGTCGATTGCTCGATCCTCCGCATGCCAGCCAACTTTCCGCCAACCCCATGTGGTTCGAGAACTCTCTCGGGGTTAGGCACGCCCGATATCGAAGGCTCTTACGGAATGTTCACCGTTTATACCGACGATCTCACCATGCCCCAAGGCGATTTGCCTGGAGGGCGTATTGAGCGAATCACGACCGTAAACGGGCGAGTTGAAGCCCGGCTCCACGGCCCAGCACTCCCGGAAGGCAGCACACAAGAATTCGTGACCCTGCCATTGCTGCTTTATCCGGACCGGGCGGCAAAGGCGGCCAAGATCGTGATCACGGATCGAGATTGGATACTACGTGAAGGGGAGTGGACGGACTGGATTCGGCTCCGATTCCCCATGCCGGGAGCCACACCTGACGTGGCCGGCATGGTACGGATGTACTTAAAGCATGCGGGAGAACGGTTGGCGCTCTATGTGTCACCTGTCAACATCGATCCACTTGATCCCGCTTTACCTATTTCAACGCCCGCAGGTTTCTCCAATGAACTGGCACGCCGCCTCGGGCCCTTCTATACCCAGGGGATTGCCGAGGAAACGCGGGCACGATCCGCCGGGGTATTTGACGATGATGACTACCGGCATCAAGCCCTCATGGTTCACGGCGATGCTGTCCGCCTCTTGGAATACGAGTTGGACCGATTCAAGAGCGGATATTTCTTCGGCTACCTCTCTGCGTTGGATACCTGCTCACATATTTTCTGGCGAACCATGGATCAACAGCACCCCTTGTATACGCCGGAACTGGCCGCAAAACATGGTGATTTCCTGCCGTGGTTATATGAACAAATGGATTCGATCATCGGGCGAATGCTCCAGCGTGTGGACGAACGTACCATTTTCATGGTCATGTCCGATCACGGGTTCGGCACATTCCGCAGGCAATTCAATCTCAATTCATGGCTTATGGATTACGGATATGCCACACCTAACCGCAAAGCCTCACGAGGCAACTCAGCCCTTTTCGCCGATGTGGACTGGCCCACCACCCGTGCCTACGGGTTGGGAATCAATGGGCTCTATCTGAACCTCAAAGGGCGAGAGCGTGACGGTACCGTCCATCCAGGAGAAGAAGCCGAACAAGTGACGGACAAACTCATCAGGCATCTGACAGGTATCCGGGATCCGGATACCGGGGCGACGGTAATTTCGAGAGTCTGCCGGGCTCGCGACATCTACTCCGGGCCTCACATGGGGAACGCACCGGATCTGGTCGTCTGCTACGCACCGGGTTACCGGGCGTCCTGGGACACGGTACTTGGAAAATACCCGAGGGAGCACATCCTTGATAACCTGGACCCTTGGAGCGGCGACCATTCGATGGACTCCTCACGCCTCCAAGGCGTCTTCCTCTCAAACCGGCCCATCACGACAAATACCCCAGCACTCGAAGACATTGCACCGACCCTGTTGTCACTATTTGGAGCTCCACACAATCCAGGCATGACAGGCCGTACAATAATGGACGGTGGGAACCATGAACGGGAACACGTTAAGGAGAGCAACCATGTTTGAACCACGAATCAAAGTTCCACGCCGGCTTTATGAAAAGCTTACGAAACTGGCCCAGGCGCGGGGATACTCTTCGCCCGAGGAGTGCGCCATACACACTCTCGAAACTGCCGTGGAGAAATCTGGCACAGAGGAAGCTGAAACGGCGATCAGCGAACGCCTCAAAGGGCTGGGATATCTCGAATAGTCATGGACATCCTCATGAAAACCCTCTCCCTGACACAGATGATCCCCACGGAACCGGCCTCCTACCCTTGGGCTGTTGTCCTACTGGTCGCCGTGTTAGCTGGAATCGTCATGGGTTACCTTTCTGGATTATTGATGGTCAAAAGCAACAACGAACGGACACGAGATCGTTTGCGGGCTCGGGGGTTGGAACTCCTACTCCACGATGGAAGTTTCAGCAGCATGACAGCAACGCTACGGGATCTATGGCGGGAAACGCTACCCCTGCTTACTGCGGAAATACCCATGACGGTTATCGGGATTGTCGTGATCGGAATTCCCGCAGTCTGGCTGTCGGGATGGATCGAGATACATCCGCTTGAACAGGGGCAAACGACGGTAGTCGAAGCGATCATCAATCCCGCCACCAATGTCCAAGACATCTATCTGAATGCCTCTGCGGGGCTGGTGGTGGAAACAGCACCACTACGATTCCAAGATCAAACGGCCATAAGTTGGCGGATACGCGTCTTGAAGCCATGCCCCTCCAAGGCGTGGGTCGAACTCAAGACATTGAAAGCCTGTACAAGGATGCCTGTTTATGTTGGGGATGTTGCCTACCCTAAAATCAAAACCCCAGCGGATCAGGATAGGCGAAAGCTGACCATGAACATCAGAGACAGTAACTCCCCCGTGGAACGACTCAGTCTTACCTATCCCGTGGCACCACTTGAGATAGTTGGATACCCTATTCCCTGGCTCATTGTGTATCTGGCCGTGGCGTGGTTGCTTGCATGGGTCGTAAAACGAATTAGAACAGAAAAGTGAGTGATCGAATGACTGCTTCTCCTGGCATCGTAATAGTATCCGGTCTCCCCCGTTCGGGAACATCCATGATGATGCAGATGCTAAAGGCAGGTGGAATGCCCATTCTCACCGACGGTATCCGCAAACCTGACGAGGACAACCCGCTCGGTTACTATGAAATGGAACGTGTGAAGCAACTGGGGACGGACGGAGCCTGGCTAGGGGCAGCAGAGGGTAAGGCCATCAAGGTGGTTTCACCCCTTCTGGAACACCTTCCCTCAACCCATACCTTCAAAGTAATCTTCATGGAACGGCCTTTAGTCGAGATTCTGGCATCCCAGACCGTCATGCTGCGACGAAAGGGTCTCTTGAAAGATACCGGACCTTCAGAGGTGGAGATGCGGAATCATTTTGAAGCACATTTAACGCGGGTAAAGGCCTGGCTCTCAGAGGCGAAGCATATCTCCATACGATATCAGAACTATCACAACATGCTTACCGCTACGTCTACTCAGGCACAGGAGATCGCAGGTTTCCTGTGCAGACCGCTCGATATTGAAGCTATGGCGGGCGTCGTCCGGCCTGAGTTTTACCGGCAGCGCGCGACAGAATTGAGGAGTTTGCTAAAGTGTTAGATGCGACTGCCATGTGTCAGACAGCACCGCTTCAGGCAGAATCGCACGAATGATCCCTCCACCGGCGATAACGTAATTGTCGACCAGAACAAACCGCCCGGTCTCGGGGACAACATCGTACACATCAAAGGCGATCGGACGCCGAAGCCGGATAACACATTTCGCAACCTGATGCCGCTCTACAGCCGTTCCACCTTCGCTGGTCTCCAGTGTTGCAGGATCCAAGCTCCGCAAAATGGATTCTATTCGCGCCGGAATTTCAGTGTTGCCAAGTTTGAGCAGGCAAGTCTGCCCAAGTTTCAGAGGTGAACGCCCCAACCAAAGCACATCCGCCTGCAACCGTGATCCGACCTGCGGCGCCGCTTTTCCCGGGTGGGACATGATTTCGCCACGTACAACGTATAGTTGTTCATCAAGCGTCACGCCTATACTATCACCGGCATTAGCCACTCGGAGCGGGGGTTGTTGAAACCGTTCGAGCGAGCGAACCGTCGCCGTTTTTCCTGAAGGCAGAAAGACAACCCGATCACCGGGTCGCACGTTACCCGACTCGATCCGCCCCACCACCATGCGATGATCAATTCCATCCACAGCATGCCGGTAAACATCCTGAACAGGCATCCGGAATGGTTGAAGGGAACGTTCCGCCGGAAGGTGAAATCCATGCATCATCTCCATCACGGTTGGCCCCCCATGCCACGGCATGTGACGGCAGGGCTTCACCACATTTCCACCCTCTCTGGCACTAACGGGGATAAATCCGGCAGGCGAAACACCTATCGACCGCAGGAATGTAGAATAACGATCCCGGATTGTTTCGAACACCTTGGGATCATACCCCACCGCATCCATCTTGTTGACGCACACAGCGATCTGGGAGACGCCAATCATGGACAGGAGGAAGCCATGACGACGCGAGTTTTCCTGCACGCCCTCCACCGCATCAATCACTAGCAAGGCCGCATCCGCCCGAGAGGCGCCCGTCACCATGTTACGGATGAATTCGACGTGTCCGGGCGCATCAAGGATAAGATAGTCCCGTTCCGGGGCACGCAGGAAACATCGGGTTCGCTCGATGGTTATTCCCTGAGCCTGCTCATCCTTGAGTGCGTCGAGGAGATAGGCATATTCCAGAGGACGGCCCTGCCGATTGCAAATCTGCTGGATCTCCTCCAGTTTGCTTTCAGGTACGTTGCCGGTTTCCACCAGAAGCCGTCCAACAAGAGTACTTTTTCCATGATCCACGTGACCCGCCACCACAACAGCCAATTGAGGCCGAACGCCTGTTGTTTCTGCACTCACATGTACCCCTCTCTTCGGAGGGTCTCAAGCCCGCCCCCATCCTCCTTATCCTGTGCGCGGCCTGAGCGTTCCGCAACATGCGCAAACTTGCCGGTTTTGAGTTCCGCGACAATAGCCGAAGGGGTGGTTGCCGTAGAATCCACCGCCTTCGTGCAGGGCGCACAACCGAGCGAACGGTAGCGCCGCCCCTCTCCCTGGTCAAAGTAGAGACTGGTAACCGGAATACGTTCCCTCGCGACATATTCCCACACATTGCACTCTGTCCAATCCAACAGGGGATGAATGCGGACATGGGTTCCCGGGGGGAAATTCGTGTTGAACTGATTCCAGAATTCAGGCGGCTGTTCCGAAACATCCCAGTCACCGTTCTGGTCACGCGGGGAAAACCAACGCTCCTTGGATCGACTCCCCTCCTCGTCCGCCCGCCCTCCCACAATCACCCCGGTGTAAGGCTGGACGTCAGGATCAGCCTCGTACTCACCCGTAGTATGGTTGAGTTGATGACGCGGCCATTCCCCTGAAAGCGTCTTTTTGAGCGCTTCCGTCTTGAGAAGGCGACAACAATCGATGTGACTGACGGCGCCATCGGGAAATGTCTGGCGAGCCGCTATCGCCCCTGCATTACTCCCCACGACCATGCGCAGCTGCCACTCGCGGGCCAACTGATCGCGAAATGCAATCATCTCGGGGATCTTGAAGCTGGTGTCAACATGCACCAGCGGGAATGGAACTGCGCCAAAGAAGGCCTTCCGGGCAAGCCACAGCATGACCGTGCTGTCTTTTCCTACAGACCACAGCATGCACAATCCCCGGAAGCGGTTTTGGGCTTCCCTCAGGATGTAAACACTCTGGTTTTCCAGTTGATCCAAATGATCCATTGCGCACCTAGTACCGCCTTTGAGAGCACACCCCTCGACTTAACCGTCTATCCACCCCTCGGCGACAAGGACATTGCATATAGTTTCCGCCGCCTTCGCTGCGGGAACCGCACCCGCATCAATCCTTAAACGCGGGGTAAGGGGTGGCTCGTAGGGCGAACTGATGCCCGTGAATTCCGGGATCTCACCGGCTCTTGCCCTTGCATACAGTCCTTTGGCATCACGTTGCTCACAAACCGTGACTTCGGTTGCAACATGCACTTCAACAAACCGTTCCAACCCCACAATCCCACTGGCCATTTCACGGGACATACGGAAAGGCGATATTAGCGCCACCACACAAATATGCCCCTTGTCCGCCAACAGTTTTGCCGCTTCGGCCGCACGCCGCACGTTTTCATGACGATCCGCAATCGAATATCCCAGGTCACGGCAAAGCCCGCCTCTCAACTCGTCCCCATCCAGGACAAATACCGGGGCACCCATGCCGTTCAGTCTTTCTTCGACAGACCGCGCAATCGTTGTCTTTCCAGCACCGGACAGGCCTGTCAGCCATACCACGCAACCCAGATACGGGAGCCGCATGGAATTAGTCTTTGCTGATTCCGGACGTGAGCTCATGGTGAAGATGCCATTGTGGGAGCCATTCCAATGAGCCTGATTGACAGAATGGGGCATTGGGGATCATTCGTGTGAACATAGATGCTTTTACGGATTTGACCGTTTTTTCCCCGGAGATCCATCGATACCGCCAAAACCGCACGAGCGGCAGGGGGAATCGTCGAGAGCGTCAATTTGAACGAGGCGCCGCAACAGGCATGAACTCTTTCGATTACCAACGGGACATCCCCCTCGTTGAGTAGTTCGAAAGCATGTTCGACCTGATACTGACCATTGGAAAGCGCAAACTCATAGGACGGCTGAACACATACAACACGGGGAACCGCATGAGCCGACTCTCCTGCCAACCACATGCAACTGATCACCAGAAAACGCAACAGGGCGATATTCCGGAATTTGAACTTCACCACAAATCACCTCTTTTCATCAATGAGCATACCCCATGGATTGAAGTTGGCGACGGAGGCGTGGGGATAATTCAGCCTGTTCCACAGGGGAATTAGTCTGGGTAGCAACCGCCTGTTTCCAAGCACCGAATTGACGGTTTAGTTCGGCAAACTCACCGGCGCGCTCCGTTCCGAACAGATTGTGTTGTTCGAGAGGATCGCCGAGAAGATCGAACATCAGGGTACGATTGTCGTGTAATTGTTCGACAATTTTCTGCGAGGATGTCCGCACCCCGCGGAGTTTTTTCCCCAAGCAGAAAGACTCCATGTAAGCCGGGCGTCCGACAGGTAATGTGCCCCGCCCTTCAATCACTGACAGCAAGCTCTTTCCCTGGCATTGGGCCGGGATGGGTAGGCCGGCCAAATCAAGAACCGTTGGCATAATGTCCAGGTGCGATACCTGCCCCTTCACCACCATCCCCGACGTTATTTTGCCAGGATAACGGATGATCAGCGGTACACGGATCAACTCATCGTAGAGCGAGTGCCCGTGAATCATTCCGCCATGATCCCAGAATTCTTCCCCATGATCGGCCACAATAACCGTGATCGCATGATCATAAAGGCCGGACGCCCGCAGATACCCCATGAGTTGACCGATGCATTCATCCGTAAACCGTATTTCCCCGTCATACAAACCGATTAGTTGTTGTTTGTCCCGTGGCAACAGGGATGGGATGACGAGACTTCGGATACCGAATCCAGAACATTTACCGTCATAGGCAGGATCGATGAACTGCCGGTTGTAGGGCGATGGCGGGATATAGTCATCATGGGGATCCAGATAATGTAAAAAAAGGAAAACAGGCTGGTCGCGATTGCGTTTCTTTACCCATGACACAGCCACTTGATTGACACGATCACTGGAGGGAGGTGCCGTTTGGGGACGTAACTGGCGCGGGTCTTCGGCGCCAAGTAAAAGATCACCACCCCACTGGATCACCGTGAGGTCATCATAAAAATCGAACCCCCGGCTGAACCCGAACTTGCCGCTCGTAAAGGGATTTGCGGTTACACCCGCTGTCGCATATCCCGCCTTTTTGAATTCTGCAGCCAAAGTCGTTAAGGCGGATGGCAGACAATACACCAGATCCACAAGTTTATGTTCTGACGAAGGAAGTGAGGTGAAAATACTCATTACCGATGGCAGGGTCCAACTTGAAGCCGCAATGGCCTGATCGAACCTTGCACCCTCACCTGCGACCTTGTCCAATTCCGGGGTAGTGGGGCGGTTATAGTTATAACAGCTCACATGGTCCCGCCTGAGCGTATCAATAACGATAAAAACAACGTCGGGCGGGCGTTTTTCCGGCCCGGTACCCCACGATGTCAGACAGGCAAAACAGCTGATAATGAGTAAGAAGGTTTTCATTTTATCGGGGCACATTAAGTTCATCCAGAACCTGCCTTGCCTGGACTGCAACACCTGTCGTGCCGTACTTCGCAACGATCACATCCATGATTGATCGGGCTTGATCATTTTTGCCATCCTGAAACCACATCCATCCCTCCATAAACATGATGTCGGGCATAAGCGGGGAATTGGGGAAGTCGGTTTGTAGTTTCTTAAGAAGGGCAATTGCCTCCCCGGTGCGATTCAATTGGGTCAGACAAAGTGCCCGCAGAATGCGGATGCGCTCCGGGTTCGCGGGAAACTGATTTTCGCAACGGTCGATGTATGAGATGGCCCCCTCATAATCCAGGGCACGGTAAAGATGACAAGCGGTATAATAGGACATTACCGGTGAAGCACGTTCCCCGAAAGCCTCGGTCGCCAAGGCATTGAGGTTTGACAGACGGCGTTTCTCCGTATTACCGGGCGTATGCGCCACCAACAATGCATAAATGTCATATCCTTCCTGTGTCAGTGGATATTTGACGATGTAATTCAAAAGGTCACGACTGGCGCCAGAATCCCATTTTCCATCGCCCCCGTCATTTGCGGCAGTCAAATAATTATCGACTATCATTCTATCCACTCGTTGGGGGTCACAACAAAGGGGTACGCTATTGGATAGACCGACGGGGGACAGGGACGCACCTGATTGATCCCGAAAGGCAACCACCTGCACCGCAAACCCAGTTCCCGGAATGGGGCGAACATCCGACTGGCACGCCACCGACAAGAGGCCTATGTTAACTGGATTCAAAGAGGGGTTACGGACAACAAAACAATCGAGACTGGTTGAGTCCTGTTTGTTTTGGAGCAAAACCCCGAATTTCGGAGGGGAGACCCATGCGTTGCCTCCCTCGGGCAAAACATCTGATCGACTCACAACCCACATCTGATTCACAGGGACGGAATCTGGATAATGCATACCTACGTACTGGGGCACGCAATCGAGCGTGAAAGCTGATCGTTGAGTGAGACACACCGCATCATTTAAGATCGCAGCAGTCTGATGGAGATCAACAGTGAGGGGGCGGCACTCGATCACGGAATTAGTGTTCGGAATATGGAGCGAATCATATATCTGATTTGCATGGACGCGCAATGCCCCCAGAGCCCCTATATCATCCCTGGCAACTTCGCCCAGACACGTTCCACCGAGGCCAAGAAGATAAACAGCCCCTGTTATCAGGTATTTCTCCATCATGCTAAATTGCTCCCGCAAACCCCTCTATGAGTGGTGACCTGCAATGAATCAGATGCCGGGAGTGACAGGCGGAGCTGATACTTTGTCTGGTGAAGAAGGCGCGGGAAGCCCAGTCCCACTAGACACCGCCTGACTTGCTTTTGTCATCGCCTGTGCATAACGCAACCGTTCAAGGATAACAGGAACGGGATTCTTAAGGTCATCAGCCGTTCCTAGCCGACCGTCTTTGCCAGATGAGCCAAGCATGATGTATTCAACCAGTTTTTCCGCCAACGAAACATCTTTTGTACAGCGAATGATCAATCCCGTTAAAGCATCCGTCGCTGACTGAAGTTCATTTGTCGTCATGGCACACAGTTCCAACGACTTTTGAAATGCCAGAAATGCTTCCACATGCTGATCGACATACAGATACATTTCTGCCCGGCGACGGTACCCGGTAGAATCCAGCGGGAGTGCGGCCATACCTTCCGTCATGGCGCGAATCCGCGTTTCGTCATGATTTACGGGGATGTCGGACAATGGATTACGTAAATCATCCGGGGTGCCAACCTTCCCATCCTCACCCGCCATGCCGCATTTTTGAAATTTCAGAAATTGGTTTGCCCGGGCCAAATTTGAATCAACCGCCTTGAAGGTTTGCGCCACCATGTCGATCGCTTGAAGAAGTCCCTTGTCGGAACTGAGATAATACAGCACCCGTGCCTCCTGCAATGCCTCCTCCATCTTACCCTGCCGAAGCAGCAGGTTAATCAACGAAGGCTGCAAGACCTCCACAGTGGGAACCGAGGCTTTCGAGGCAAGTATTTTTGCACGAATGACATCGGCCGCCTGACTACATTGGGCTGGTGATGCACCGCTATCTATCAGTTTCTTGACATAGCCCGCGATGGTCGCGGGCACATTGCCTGAGCTAATAAACTGCTGCACAATGGCCATGGACTGGTCGCGGGCGCCCAAGTCGAAATAGAGTCCTATCAAACGATTCTGCACTGCATCAAGGGTAATGGGAGGAACGGCAGCCCCCATCGCGATTACCGCCTGGCAACAATTCACCGCGCCCGTCGGGTCAGCGAGATTTGCTTGCAGGATCTGAGCCCTGAGATTGAGTAAGTCGGAGGCCGTTACCATGTCATTTGAGGGACAGCGGTAAGATTCCTTTTCCAACACGGTCAGCGCATCCTTGCTCTTTCCCAAGTTAGTCAAGTAGATTGAAGAAAGGAGTTTGGCCATCGTCACCCTTGAGGCCTGCCAATCGAGCCCTCCATCCTTCGCGAGGACTCCTTCGAAAACTTTGGCGGCAGTGTCGAAGTCACGATTCTGAGAATAGAAGGAGGAGAGCGTGGTAGCGGCAACTGTCACCGCCACCGGGTCTTTGCGGTCGGCAATGATTCGGGAACACGTCTCCACCAGTTTATTCGACATGCTCTCCTGCAGGTAGAGTTTAGTCAACCGCCCGAATGAAACACTGATATCCTTGTTACTTTGACTAATGTCTTCTTCCAATGCCTTGATTTGTATCCTGGCAAGTTCGGCAGCATTCGTTGAAGCAACGCCTGCAACTTTAACGGCATCCTCTGCAAAACATTGAGGCACTGGACCAAGGGCAGTGATAGCCAACATCAACATTGAAGAACCGAATACCCAATTATATTTTCCTGTCATTTCCATCTCCTAATTGTTCTATGAGTCAATTTCCCTGCTGAAAAGGAGAAATATAATGGGATAAAACTATCCCGCATAGTCGGGCAGTTCCTTACAGGCGCGTAAGGTTTTTCCTTACAAGTTTCCGTGTCGTAAAAAAAAACCCATCATGATGCAGATTAAGGTTCCAACCGAAAGATACGTGTCCCCGGAGCGGCCATTTCAAAGCGAATCTCTCGTGATTGTTTGCTGACCATTTCGCCATTTGCCAGGTCTACAACCTTGGCCGGGCGTGGCAAGTGAATGATTTTGGGCCCCGGCATAACACTATGCAGGGCCACAATCTCGCGGCTGGCAATCAGGATGTCGTCGCCATCGCACCAGACATGCGCCCCGGCATGATGAGCCGCATTGCGCCAGAAACCGGCAGGCAACGGCAGCGCAGCCGCAAACACACTCGTCCAGCCTTCCTGTTCCTTGACGGAGAGCGCACTCCAGTTTTTTCCCTGCTGCGCCCAGGCGGCGGCAAGGCAGATACCATCGGACGGAAAGAGTTGCGGGCCATAACCAAGGCCATCCCCATAAGGTTGGCCGACAATGCCCGCGGTGAGGTCGTGACCACCCAATAAAAGTCCCCGCCGCTGGTAATTTCCCGGCACAAGGTCGAAAGCAAAGCCGGTCAACCGGGAAGCACTTGCGGTACCGATCCGTCTGCCATCACTGATGCCGCTACCCGGGCCCCAAACCAGCAGATTGCCGTCTTTCTGCAGGCGTTTCACCAGTTCAAGACGACGCTCATCGCAACGAAACAGATTGGGGAAGTACCAGACCTTGTGTGGCGGCAGGTTGGTCAGGGAGAGATCCTCAAGCAAATAGATCCGGTACGGCACGCCACAGCGCGCGATTCCCACTCGAATTTGCTCTGAGACGGCCAAAAATGGGTAGCGCCCTGCGCCGTTGGTATCCTGCGTAGCCTCATCATCGATCACAATAGCAATGCCGGGCTCATCATGGTGAGGCCAGGTCGTTGCCTCATTCAGCACCCTGGCCTGCCGGGCCAACAGGGGTTGCATCGCCGGATCACTGAACCAGTCGGCGCACAGATCCATCCAATAAGGCCACCAACCCCGCGAGAGTCCGGTGGCAAGATTACGCCAGGTGATGGCCTCAAACTCCGCCAGATTTCGTGCCATCCCGTAATCGTTGCCCTTGTAGTTGCCCGCATAACTGCGCGTATCCATTTCGCAGAGAAAGAGTTTGCCACGCAGTGCACAGGAATCCGCCGCGCCCTCCGGCTCAAAGATGCCCCCCATCCCGCGGGCTTGGTAGTCATGTGGCGTAATCAGTCCATCCACGCCCGGCACTGAAAGCAATTCTGCCGCTCCGGATGAACCACACCCGCCCATCAGTTCAAGACCATAGGGCTGCATGGGTTGTTGGGGATCGAAGAAGTCGCCGATGTTCCACCCCTGCATCGGTTGCTTGAGAATATCATGCAGAATCGGTACGCGCCCGTTACAGGCCTCACGCATGGCTCCGGCCACCTGTCGCACACGGCGATGGAACAGGTCTCGCAAACAGTGCAGCCAGTCGCGCAGCGGGGCATTGGCTTTTCCGGTTTGCCAATACGGGATCGCCGCGACCTCCCGAACCAGACCGCGCAGCCGATCGGCTGGCGGCACCGCGCTGGAAATAGTCACCTGCGGATCTCCCCAAGCGGCTTGGAGCCTGAAATCGTCGGTATAGGTCTGCTTCAGGTACTCGCGCCAGGCGGCAACCATAACGGGACTACGGTCAGTAAGCCATCCCATCATGGTCGCTTCATGGGTCCCCTCGCAACGCCAAAAATTGGCGTAACCCACAATGCGGTCATGGTATGGCTGTTTTTCATACGAACGGACAAGTGCGGCAGCACCGTCGGCAGCATGCCGCCAGAAGGCGTCGGACGCCAGGGACGGTACCGCTAACCGCTCAGATGTTTCAGTCAGCACAAGTTCATCAGGATGAGACTTTCTCCAAGCTTCGGATTCTCCAATACTGAAACGAATAATTAGTTTCGCATCTTGTGCCGCCGACAAAGTCATCCGGACCCCGGCATCAAAGGTGTAGAAGCGGCTTGTGATGGGCAGTTTGAAGTCCGGTCCCGGGGTGACCAACCCATGATACCAGTTACACTCCCCCCCCACCATATCTGGCGGACCCGAGAAAAAATATCCGAGTTGCTGGGGCACAAATCTGGGGAGATGCCTTTCAAGCCATTGTTTCTCCCGAAAGATCGGACTGTAGCCAGACATCGCCATCGGAACGCCATCCACGGCCAAAACCGTCCGCCCCTGGGACGTGATCACCTTCGAGTCCGCGGCATCCGCACGCACTCCCGTGAGAGCGAACATCATCAGGAAAACGGGACTCCACAAGACAATATGTTGGTGCATAATTTTCATTTTATGAATTGATTGACTTTCTGTAGCCCTGTTCAGTGTCGGTAATCTGTCGTCCACCTGAACAGGAAAAGACGCAACAGAATCAACACTAATGGAAATCTGTTAACGTGAATAGCCAGGCAATATCTTACACGGCGTAAGGCTTTCCCTTACATATCGTCAAGCAATCATACGAAGGGATCACAGCGAGTCCGGGCGGCACGCCGAGCCTGCGGAGAGCCTGTCGAAACGTAACGGAGACGGCAACGAGTCGGTTGGCCTTTTTTAGTAACCGACATGCTGAAGGCGGAGCGGTCTGTGTGGTGTCAGCAAAGAGCCCGAAGGATCACAGCGATTGGAAAGTTCTCGCTGGAAACGGTCGTCCACCAAGTCATTTTTATCTATCGAAATCAGACATCGAATCCATACAGCACACCTTATTAATTAGCATATGTTATATGTTAAGATGTGACCCCTATTGTGATTGTGTTGCCCTCAACTTCCCCGATATCCCGGCTAACCCAGTCAGGATCCACGCCCTTGTTTGATAAAGTTCTCCGCATCCACTTCTGGGCTTCCCTTTTTGGCCTCACCGATGAAGTAATTCATGACGGATTTAATCGCATCAGTAGCGTGTTCTTCATCTCCCCATCCCACCGAGCCGAAGACTCTGGTATTCCTCACTTCACCGTTCACAATCTCACATTGTACTCCATCGATCGCACCCGTAACCTTGGCGTCAAATGTTTCTTCTGCCACTGCCCATCCGTAGGATCGATTGATATCTGTATATACTGCATGGCAATCATCGACCAAATGGAATAGAAGTATTCTCTCAGACACTGATAAACCAATGGTAACCTGCAACTTCTGTATGCGACCATCTGCTACCCAGACTTTCATGCTACCACCACCGTCTGTTCCAGTCACAAGACTGACCTTGCGGGGCTCAATCCCCCTGATTCTTTCTTCAGTGGTTCTAACCAACTTATCAATACTCCCATTATCTTGGCAGCCAGAGTTGAACATTAGAGCTACGCACAGCAACAAAGCGTAAAAACACAACATACTGATCTGACTCTTGCTGGCGATCATATTGTTAGTTTTCCAGAAGTTCCAAAAGAAACTCGGGCGGTGGCGGCGCTTCACGGGGGGCGAACATTGCCGCATATTCGTCATAAGCAGCGGCCAACTCCCTGATGTTGTCAAACTCATCAAGTCCATCTATTGCGGACAAATTATATTCGAAGTGTGATTTATCTTGAAAACTTCTAAAGTTGCCGCCCCATGTCACATCTTCGTTGTCAACGACAATGGATCCGACTAAATCATAGTCCTCAATAGTCTGAACAGGCTCTCTTGCATGCTCGCAGTTAGTGTCTCCTGGTGGCAATTTAAAAACCGTAAAGTCAAAGGCCAATCCCCAAACATGATAACTTGTGGCACCTCGCGCTCTGGTGTTTGCGTCCGGTATACCGTTTTGTTGAGCGATCGTTCGAAGTGCGCTCGTGATCTTCGCGCACTTGCATTTCGGTGCCAGCAATGTATTGGCCCCAAGCATGATCCATCGTGCCTCGTTCGCGAAATCAGGCCATAGAGTTGCCAAACCTGCTTCTGTCCTTGAATCGAGCAGGCCCAGAACGTCGAGTTCATCCGCTGTTCGATTCTTAACAAATAAGTACAAGTTGGGTTCTTCCGCAACAAGCTTCCCTTTCCTTCTAATCGTCTTCCGATTGTGGGAAAGAAATCCTTTTCCCCCAATCGGATCCCTGGACGACCATCGTCCTGTCTCGGGCTGATAGTACCGGTGGCCGTAATACAGGAACCCTGTTTCCGAATCGGCATACTTCGTGGAATACCGGAAGGGATTAATCCTGATACTTACTTCCGCCACGTCCTTGATGAGTTTTCCGTAAGGGTCGTACTCGTAGCGAGCCAGGATTGAGCCATTGGTCGAGACGAGTTGGCCAACGTTGCCGTTGGCGTCGAAGAGGTAAAACGCGAGATGTGAGGCGTTAGACGCGGAAGAGCAAGATGACAGCAACCCGCCGATGCCGCCGGCGCCTTGGAGAGTGCCGGAGAGGTCGAGACCCCATACAAACGAACTTACGTTCGTTTGCATTTGAGATGGGAGATATGAGATTTCAGAGATGAGGTTCCAGCCATCGTAGGCGAAGCGTATCTGAGATTTCTGATTCCAGATTTCAGATTCAAATGCAGAAATAGTCTTAGAAACTCGGCGGGACATGTAGTCGTAGGCGAAGGTGAGGTTCATTCTGGGGACAGATGAGGGCAAATTGGTCAGGGTTTCCATGCCGATGAGGCGGTTTTCCGCATCCCAGGTGTAGGACCAGCGGCCATCCTGGGTGAGGTTGCCGTCGTCGTCATAGCTGAATTGCTCGGGGGTTTGGGCCACGAAGACGTGACCGGTGGCAGTGGTCACCACATCGGAGTCGTTTGTGCCGGAGTTCTTCTTCGCGCCCACAATATTGATGAGTGGATAGGCGGCCGAGGAGGAGTTGGAGATATCCAGATAAGATTGGAAATACTGGCCGTAACGGGTTGTGGTCTGGTTGTTTACCGTGACTGTGGCGTCCGAAGCCGCCGCGCCCATGATTCGAGCTTTGGCCGGGACGGTCTTCTGCGTGTATTGGTTCAATGAATTGGCCGTATAGGTGTGTTTTGAACCATTAAGCATGTCGCCAATATACGTCTCGGTGCGGTTACCGATCAAGTCATAACCGTAGAGATACGCCTGACCGTCAATGGCGTTGGCGGTGCTGGAAAGATTTGTTCCTGCGTAACGTTTAGCCTGTTCAAGTTCGCTGCGTACGTTGTAGGCATATTTGTTGTGAGAGGCTCCTAGGTCGCTGAAGGCGTCGCCGGTCATTCCGACCGACGTGCGGCGGCCAATGGCGTCGTTGACATAGTCGTACTGGGAGATGGTTGTGGAGCCGGAGAGGTTTTTTACCTGGGTGATCAGATTACGGTTTTCCTCATATGTTCGGGAGATTTGGACGGGGCCATTGGACAGTCCCGCAAGGAGATCACTTCCCGGTAAATATGAATACGTCGCCGCACGGAGTGCGCCTCCCACATTGTTGGAAACGGCAGCGAAGCGGCCGACTTGATCGTAGGCGTAGCGGACGGAGTAGTTGGTGCCTGCATCGAAGCCGATAGAGCGGCCGTACGCGTCGTATTGACGCGTGATTTCAAATTGTTGATTTGAGATTTGAGACTGTTCGGAGGCCAGTTGCAGGGCATCATTGTAGGTGAAGGTGCGGGTACCTGCGCCGTCGGTAATGGTGGTCTGGCGGCCGAGGCGATCATAGGCGAAGCTGACGGCGGGGGTGTTGTCGTTGTAGCTAACGGACGATAACTGACCAAACGGATCATAGGTGTAGGTCGTGACTACGCCGCGGGCCCAGGTGCGGGTGGCGAGTTTGCCATCGGAAGTGTAGGTGTAGGAAGGGCCTTTGTTGTCGGCGTAGAGTTTGTTTGTGAGCAAACCGGTGGCGGCATCGTATAGCCATCGGGTCTGATCCATTTCAGATATGAGATTTGTGATTGCAGAATAGGAAGCGGGAGGGGTTGTGCCACGGTAGGTGTACATGGCGGTCATTCTACCGGAGTCGTCGTAGTCGTAGGCGACGGGATATGTCGCACCCCAGGTGGCGAGAACACGGCCTTGATTGTCGTAGGCGGTGTAGGTGGTATTGGAGAGGGCGTCAGTTACTTGGGTGCGGCGGCCGAGTGCGTCATAGGCGAATGTGGTCGTGTTGGAGGCGGCATCCGTGGTGGAATCGACCTGACCGAGGGCGTTGTAATGGGTGTATGAAGCGGTTCTCGGACCAATCTGACTGATGGAACGCATCAAGGTATCGTAAGAGAACGTGGTGGGAATGCCGGTTTTGGAGGTGGAAGCGACCATGAGGCCGTTAACGGTTACTTGGGTCGCGGCATTGGTGCTGTCCGGAGAGGTTACCGTCTGGGTGACGGTTCTGGCAGAGCGATCCACATAGGTGCGGGAGATGGTTTGGTTGCCGAGGAGGTCGATGGAGATTAGCTCGGAGCTCAGAGCGCCGAGGGCCGAGGAAGAGCCAAGACCGGTGAGGCGGGTTTTCTGGATGCTATTGGTGGTGGGGGTGGCGGAGTTGTCACCAACATAGAGGATGGAGGTGCGAATCTGCCACCAATTGCCGGAAGAGTCGGATTGGTAGGACGTATCGGACGCATTGATGCGATCTGGGCCAGCAAGATCTAGGGTTCCGTTGCCGTTCACGTCGGAGCCGGAACGGATCTGGTTGCCAAGTTCGTCATATTCGTAGAGCGTATCGGGAGCCGAAGTGCGCGTGGTTTTGATGAGCCGTCCCTGGCTGTTGTACACAGATGTGCTGGTCAAAACCGTGCCGCCGAAGCCTGGCTTCTCCTCGGAGATGGTGCGGCCTAAAAGATCGGTAGTGGATTTTGTCCAAGCAGGTGAGTTGGTGCCCTGTGAACCGGTATAGACTTTGGTCCAGCGGGTTCCGTCATCATTGACGCCATAGGCATAAGCGGATTTAACAACCCCGTTTTCCAAGGCACAACAGATATTGCCATCGCGATACCGTACCGTGACGTTGGTTACGCCGCCGCGGATCGTGGTGTTGGTGAGGCCCTCATACAGATACTGAGTAGTGATGCCTGCTGGATCGGTGCTGGAGACCATTCTCCCCAACAGATCGTACTGGTTGCTTGTGACCAGGTTCAAATTTACGCCACGAACCGTCTGAGTTAGTTTCCGGCCTGCGGCATCATAAGTGTACTCCGTGAACACGTTCGCCTGCGCTGGATACTCTCCTGCCGTAATCCCTTCCTTTTCCTCGAAGGTTACCCGCTTGAGGGCATCATAGCTATAGTTATGTACCCCACCCAAGCCATCAGTCTCCTTGTCCTTGCCGCAGCAGGCCCAACTGGTGTCGGTCTGTGTGCCATCAGAGCGACGAACCACCACCGTGTGGCCATCCTCGTCCAGCGTATTCACTACCCAAGTCACTCGCTCAAAGCCACTTCCCGTGTAGACATAGGTCTCGGTCATCAACACATAGCCATATACCGATTGGACCGTCACGTCCTTCGTGGTTTTCATCGCCACCCCATTGCTGGATGTGACCGTTCCATGTACCACCGATATTCTCGTACACTCACCCGTCGCTGTTGCCACAAACGTATACTGGCCCGGATCCGCATTGGTGACCACAATCCCCCGCTCATAGCTCGTGCTGTCCACACGCCCGTCCGGATAGGTAATACGATTGATCTTGTCCGCTCGATAAACTTCCCAATCATTGTCACTGGGGGGATTGAATATCCTGACCGTCCGCTGGTTCGAACTGGCCCCATAGGATGCGGAAAGGTCGCTACACCGCTCCTCGATCTCCACCCGCTCCCCTCCATCATTCTGATAATAGGCGTGATAGGTCTTGGCCGTCACCTTGTCCCCGACCTTCTCCGTCACCGTCCGGGGTTTGCTCATGTAGCCAAGCAGGTCCCCAAGGTCATTGGCATCCACCGACGTATAATCGTACAGGGTGACACGTGATTCAGATTCAGCGGCATTTGTTGCCGCATTGAGCCATGGCGTAATTTCCACCGTTTTCCAACCATTGGTATTATAGTCACGACGTATCCAAGAGCCATCAGCATGAACGGTCTGTTTTTCACGCCCATACCGACCAGCCTCACCTTCATCCGTGAAAAGGACCGTTGCTTCAGTCAACGCCTGACCGTCCGGATCATTGACAGTCTCTATTGGTATATAACCATATCGGGATAGACGTGACGTTGTCCGAACTTTCGAGGCCACATGGCCATCCGTATCCATCACCGTGCGCACATCCACACGATCCGTTCCATTGGTCGTCCGTTCAAGCGTTTCCTTGCGCAAACCGCCACTCGTAACCCTCCATTCCCGCCCATTGGCCGTATCAGCCCATTCCCAGATATTCGTTACAGCATAAGCGCCACGGCTATTCACAACCCAAAGCGTATCGCAATCATTAGTCGAGGCGGCGGGATTCTCAACTATGATCGAAACGAACGCCTGTGCCTGGCTACTCACCACATAGTAGCCGGTATTGGTATCCGGCAACGGCAGAACATCTTTTATTCGGTAATAATTCATTGTGTATCTGAATGCTGAATTAGTTACGATATCCACCAGGCACTCCGGGGCCAGCACCTGACGCAGGTAATTGGTGTCCCCCGCATCACGCACTTCTTCCACATCCGCAACCACTCCTTCGCACCGCAGGGAGGCGGGAGTCGCGGCTACGGGGGTTACACCCTCAACATGCAATGCAATATCCCCTGCCGAAACACCTCGTGTATTTCGCCCCAACAGCCACTTCTCATTGACGCTGCAGGGCGTTCCACCAGAGGGCGTTCCGGCCGAACACGTCCCCGCCGCACAGCCACACACCGAAGGACTCCGCGAAAACGTCACCGTCACATCATTTATCTCAACTATCTGGTGGCAATTCGGACAAATCGTATTCGTGCATTCATTTGAGACCGGATGCAACAAAGGATAGGTTTTTGTTTCTTCACATGTCGACATTGCCACCGGACGGGGTATTGTGATTTCGGCATTCGCCACCGCATGATCATTAGTTGCACCGCATGTACGCGTCCTTCTAACTTTTATTGTGAGATCATCGCCACAGGCACATTGCTTCCCTGATGGATTATTCACGGGATCACGGAGCGAGCACCCTTCCGCCGCCAAACCGCTTTCCACACTGACCAATCCCATCACTGCCACCAAAATCCATGTTGAAATTCGATTCATCCACTTACTCCCGTTCGTGTTGTTCGCTATTCGCCACCCATACGCAACATGGCGAACGGAGAAAACGATATGGAAGATTTGTGATTCCGCATAGTCGGGCAGTTCCCGACACGCGTGTAAGGAATGCCCTTACGTGCTTACGATGCGGAAAAGTTCTACCAAGACTGAGGAAATGAAAGAATATACAATATGACCATGCGGGGAGGCACACCGATTCTGATCATTCTGTCAGTGAACTCAACTCCCGTTAATCTCACATCAGCGGGCTTTGCTGATACGCACGCCATTGCGTATCGCCTACAAGGCGATTTCATTTGCAGAAAAAGGAGACTTGACCCCGATTCCCCTAGGAATCGGACAGCGAGTTCGTATAACACATCTTAATAATTAGCATATGTTATATGTTGAGATGTGACCCCTATTGCCTAACTTTGACCCCTATTGCCTAACTTGAGATGTGACCCCTATTGCCTAACCCCTATTGCCTCTTCGCTTGGCGCATACGGCGGCAATTTGATCGGCAAAAACACACCCTGGAGATCTGACCCTGATCCCCCATTCAACTAACGTTATTAGGTTTATTGTGACGGGAGAACTGTGCAGTTTTCTGCCTGCCTGACTCTTGCTGGCAAATTCAACTTGTTCTCCAAATGTAACGATCCGTCTTTTGAGCGATCAAATCTCAATTCGATATAATACATCTTACCAACTGGCACTTCACAGACAACCCCGCCATGCCTAAACAATGGCACTTCATGCTGTCGTGTTAATGGTAATATTTTTGATACCTGTTCATAAGTCATTCCTACATGAAGTTGTGAGGCGATTTTTTCGGCCCTCTCCAGTTCTGCCTCATGAGTATTTGAAACACAGGAAATCGCTAGACAAGCGACGATGAGCGGTGTCAAGTAGTTCGTCATAATGGGTATTATAAAGTAGCAGGAGCGCCTGAATATCGAAGTCTTCGCGAGAAAGTCCCTCTAACAGTTCCTGTATGTGGTCCTTTTTTAGCAACATTGTCATTCTTCTCGCAGCTACAATGGGGGGTGCCAGGGAGAGGCGCTCCTGGTGAATACACAATTTGCTCAGCCGTGAATGAGTACTGAATTACATCGCCTTCTTTTAGATAGTTTTCATTAAATCCCGGAGTATCCCACGTTGTGAATGACGAACTAGAGCGATCCGTGTTTCCACTCCAAGGGTCGGGATAGTCATCGCGGCTATAGTGATCGTCTTCCAATGGGGAGCCCCCGTTAAAAATCACTCTTCCACTGCGGGTTACTTTCGCATTGTCGCCAGCATTTTGTTTGTATTCACAACACCGAGGGTCGTAATCGCCATCACTCCTAAAAGTAATAGCAACATCAAGCCGGAACAGCGTGCCATGCCGATACCCATGCCCAACGCCTACTTTCCATTTTACAACAAACGAACTGACACCGCACTTTTTGAGTCCAAACATGTCGAGAAAGTTTATTGTGTCACCTTCAACGAAGTTATAGAGATTCAGACCACCTAGATCTTCTTCCAGTGGATCCCTTGACGCCCATCTCCCGACCTCCGACATATAGAATCGGTGGCCGTAATAGTAGAGCCCTGTTTCCGAATCGGTATACTTCGAGGAGAACCGGAAGGGGTTATTTCTGACACTAACATCGGAAACATCCTTGATAAGCTTTCCATAGGGATCGTATTCGTAGCGTGCAAGGATCGAGCCATTTATCGAGACGAGTTGGCTGACGTTGCCGTTAGCATCATGCGTGTAGAACACGCATGAATTTGAGATCCCAGATTTCAGATTGCAGAGAAGGCCACCGATGCCGCCGGCGCCTTGGAGGGAGCCGGAGAGGTCAAGGCCCCATACAAACGAACTTACGTTCGTTTGCATTTGAGATGGGAGATCACTACTGTCCGGTTTAATTTTTCTTAACATGCATTTCAGCCCTATAGAACCTACTCGAAATCGACGTCACAAGCGTTTTCGATTTCAATTTCCGGTCGAAATTCTGATGCTTTCTCCCTT
>Ga0118677_10002505_pt1 | contig 36831 bp, 24 predicted proteins | sample AliMusrvi5mmetaG_FD_86154 | JGI IMG/M metagenome (GOLD analysis project Ga0118677, IMG submission 86154)
ATTAGAAGGTTATTAGAAGGTTATTCGTTGATAGTTCAATTTTATTCTAATAATCATCGAATAGGTTTCTAATAACTAATGAATAATTTTCTAATAATTTTAAAGCTTGATAGGTGGACGATATATGGGAGAACCAATCAACACTTTAACCTTGAACAGACAATGGGTTTTAGAATGAATACAAGGACAGGATGGAATCTGATTCCTCAATTTCGGGAAATAGGAATAAGAAACTGTCTTTAAAGTCAAAAGAACAATTTAAACGCCAGGACGTCAGAAAGCTAATTCATAGCATTCAACCAATAATCCCTTGTTTCGGTCCTGGATTTAAATTCCAGGTTTTAATACCGCTTCAATTGTAATAATTATTTGGATCTTTCCGGTTTTTCAGCAGACCCTAATTAAGCTTTTCTATGAGAATCCAAAAATTAAATACCTTGTTTTGAATAAAAATTTCATCCATACCTGTCGTTATAGAACTAATTCTTTGTATAGTTTTGGAATTTACCATTTTCCTTAACATTGTTTATATAGATTTTCTTAGCTTTAAAATCGCTAATTAATCTATGGAAAAGAGATAGTATGAAATCAAAAATGATAGTTGCTTCAGAGAGAATGAATATTAAAAGGATAATTGTTATCCTGTCTTTGGTTCTTGTATTAGCCTGCAATACAGTTCGTTCGCAAACGCCTGATCCGGTAATTTCGACCTTGTTCCAAAACAGTTGCCAGGTTTATAATTCCATGCGTCTGTACGGAGGTCTTTACATTGATGCGATGTCTCTTGGTGCTACTGATAAGCCTGCAGGCCTGGCTGCTAACGGAGTAGGCTTGATTTCCTTGTGTATTGCTGACGCAATGTATAAAAAAACGGGCGATGGAGTGAACTGGGATCCCAATGCCGAGAGCAAAGCCCTGCAAACCATCAATGAATGGATCAGACTGAAAAATACAAAGGGTGCCACTAATGTGAACGGATTATTTCACCGTTATTTTAATCCCACTGATGGTTCATGGGTTTGGGTTACAGAACATAGCACTATTGACAATGCCATTTTAGCATCAGGATTTTTGTTCTGTAGAAATTATTTCCATAACAATACGAGTATTGTCAGCAAAACAACTATCCTTTTAAACTCGATGGACTTTACGGCTGCCATTCCAGCTACCGGTAACGGAATGTATATGATACTGGATGACAATGGAGTAGGTTCGGCCCTGACTAATCCATTCAACGAATACCTGGTATTGGCCTGGTTCGCAAAGAATTCGAATCCTTCCTTTGCAGGATACAACAGAGCCCAGACATACTGGAATACAAATTTCGGTAATCCAAATACCCTTCCTCAATACAGTTACCCAGCTGGCAATCCGACATTAAGCGGGGGTACGACTTATGCGCAACCCTCTTTTCAGGTTCAGTTCTGTTATTATTATTGCAACTATTTCGATAACAACAGCGATTACATGACCTTTTTCAACAATCAGGCTATGGCAGACAAAGCCTGGTGGCTAAGTACTACCGGTCAGCAGGTGGCTTGGGGTTGCGGTGCAGGTGAAATACCGGGTGGTGGATATTCAGCCGATGCGATTAATAATAATCCACAGAAAATTGTCTCTCCACACATTATGGCCGGATTTAGTCCAATTGAATCAACAGTTAAAGCTGATTTAATTGCGCTATATGCCGATGGGAAGGGTAGTGGCGTTTATCAAATCCCCGGAACAAGTAAGAATTTCCTTTGGAGATACATATTAAGCCAACCTGCACTAAGAACCTCGTACGTACAGGCCGTTGATTTTTCAAGCATGTTATATGGCCTTGCTGCTTTACCTGAATATTTGGGACCTGATTTCTTTAAAACCTACAACGACTTCAATTATAGTCCAACTGCTACGAGTTCATTGATAAATTCCCCAAATGGAAGTGGCCTTTTGTCGAATTACCCAAATCCATTTTCATCTAAAACAAATGTGCAGTTTCAACTTAAGAATACAGCTCATGTGTTGATTGAAATCTATTCAATTGACGGGCAAAAGGTAAGACAACTGGTCAACAGTGATCTGATTGGAGGAAAACATTCGGTAAAATGGGATGCACGGACGGAGGTGAATACACAAGTTCAACCGGGAACTTATATTTGCCGAATGGTGATCGATAATCAGGCAGATCAGACCAATAAGCTATTGATTGTAAAATAAGACAGGTATTAAGTATATTTCCCAAAGTTTATAATACTTGGATAAACTTTGGGAAAGTTTCTCTACTCCTTGTTTAAGCTGAAGGAATTGTAAAACAGAAGCAAGAACCTCCGTCTTCAGGTTCTGCTACCCATATTCTTCCCCCGTTCATCCGTACAAATTCTTTGCAAAGTTTCAAGCCGAAACCTGTACCTTTTTCGTTCATTAATCCCATGGTTATCGAATTAACTTCGGAATTAAAGATTGATTTTTTATGCTTTCGGTCTATTCCAATTCCTGAATCGGATATCGAAATGATATAATGCTGTCTTTCACGATCGGAAATGATCTCGATGGTCCCATTTTCAGGTGTGAATTTGATGGCATTGGATATAAGGTTGCGAACCACACACATAAACAGATCAGCGTCGGCTTTTATGGAAGCATCTTTTGAAAGATTGGTGATAAGTTGTATGTTCTTTTGTTTCAGGATAGTCTCATACATCCTTGATGATTCAGCGATAAGTTTCTCCAAAGAATGCTCTGTAATCACGGGGGTTATCCGGTTCAGGCGCGATCGTGACCAATGCAGTAAATTGTCCATCAAATGAAAGGCATTTTTAGCTGATTCATCCAGTGCTCCTAATGTCTTCTGAACTTTTTCAGGTGGCATGGTGCTGTATCTCAGCGAGAGCATTTCGGTTAAGTTTTTAAACCAAAAGAGAGGGTTTCGCAGTTCGTGAGTGATTATTGAAAAAATCTTGTCCTTTTCGCGGTTAGCAATTTCAAGCTCTTTGTTAAGTTTCTCCAGTTCCTTATTTTGAGCGGTGATCTGATTGTTGAGATGTTCAAGTTTCTGGTTCGCTTTTTTCTTGTTCTCAAAACGGTAGTAAAACATAGTTGTAAATATTGCTGTTAAGCCTAGTGCAATCATGAATATCCATAGAATTGCATCCTTACGAAGTATTGACAATCTTTTTAGTTCAATGTCTTTTCTCAACATTTCAATGTCTTTTTCTTTCTTTTCGGTCTCAAACGAGATTCGCAATTCTGATAAGCGTTGATTTTCTTCTGCCTGCATGAGTGTTTTCTCTGCCTGAGAGAAAAGAGTGAAATATTCCAACGCTTTTTTGAAATCATTTTGAATCAGGGAACATTGGTATAATCCAAAGTAACCGTCATGATTCAGCGGAACCAGATTTGCCAATTTTGCTTTTTTAAGACATAACTGAAAATACTGTCTTGCAGAGTCGGGTTGATGCAATCCCAGAAATGCATTTCCCAGGTAAAGCGAAGCCTCTGCAATTCCGGCAATATAACCTGCATTTTTGGCTATGTTTAAAGATTGAAACAAATAATGTTCTGCAATTGAAAAATCAGACCGGAGGTTTTCAACATTTCCAAGATTGTTCAGGGCTTTTACATTCCCTTTGGTGTAACGAATTTGTTCACAATTGGTTAAAGATTTCGAAAAATAAAGGTGAGCGCTGTCGAGCTGATTTTTCATCAGAAATACCTTTCCAATGTTATTATAAGAATTGGCCAATCCTTCCGGAGTATTAAGCACTAAACGGTAATTCAGGGCTTTTCGGTGGTACTCCATCGACTTTTCAGGTTGATTAATCGACAGATAGATGGTTCCCAGATGGTTACATATATCTGCCAGGTTCAGATAGTCAATTGTTTTTTCACAGGTAGTGTAGGCCTCCAGATAACATTTTAACGCCATATATAAATTGCCATCATTATTATATGTTTTGCCAAGACTTAACAAGACAGATGCCGTTTGTTGTCCGTTTCCCAAAGTATTATAAATGGCTATTGCACGCTGATAATACGCAACCGATTCTTCAAAATGTCCGGTTGTGTGAAGATATTTGCCAATTTGATTAAGTGCAGTTGCTTCGAGATCAGGAAATTTCTTTTGCTGTGCAATTTCCAATGCCTGACAAAACAGATGGTCTGATTCATCATATAGACCGCGGATATAATAAATACTACCGGATTCAATTAAGGATTGACATTTCCCATATTTGTATCCAGACTTTTCAGACAGTTGCAAGGCATTTTGAAAAAGGTCGAACGCTTCATCATTCTTACCCCGAAGACGGTAGTCAGCCCCTAATACTAAGTATGACCGAACAATCATTGTATCGTTGTGCAGGACTTGGGCAAGTGAAACTGCTTTAAGGGCGTGGTCGGTTGAAACCGCACCTGAGTCATTGGTTATTGACAGTAGTTTCTCTATTTCTGTTATTGAACTGGATTTTTGTACTACAGCAGGGTCCCGGTAATTACCGGGATGGCAAGAGGAAGCAATAATCAAAGAAATAGTTGTCAGGATAAAAACCCGAACGACTTGGCAGGTTCGCTTCATTTCATTATTCCATGTCGAATGGCATATCCTGTAAACTCAGAATTGGCAGCAAGATTCATTTTGTGCATAATATTGCTCCGATGGTTGCCAATGGTATGTTTACTTATTGAAAGCTTTTTCGCAATATCTGACTTCTTCATCCCTGAAGCCAACATGTAAAATATCTGGAACTCGCGATCGGAAAGTGTTTCATGCAGCGATGTATTTACATTCTTTTCGGGTTCAATTACCATTTCTGCCAGCATCACACTTTGTTGTTGGCTAAAGTATTTTTTACCGGATAAAACAATTCTCAATATTTCTATGATTTGCTGAGGATCAGTTTCTTTATTGATATATGCAGATGCACCATTCTTAATCATTCGCAAAGCATATATTTCATCAGGATTCATGGAGAAAATAACAACAGGCATCTTCTCTGAAATATATTTTATCTCTTTGATCAGGTCCAGTGTATCTTTTCCAGGCATAGATATATCAAGAATTACCAAATCATACATTGTGCACTTAAGTTTTTCGATCAGTTCATATCCGTTCGATGCTTCACCACAAATACACATTTCATCAGTTTCCTCAAGGATGAGCTGTAAGCCGGTACGAACGACTGCATGGTCGTCGGCAATAATGATTCGTTTTAATGACTTGTCCAAAATTCAAGTATTAATGAACCTCAAATATAAACCAATGGCAGTTGACGGTCAAGTGTGAATTATTAATTAACGATTAATCATTTGTTAGTAAAGCATTACAGATAATAATATTCAATTACACTTTAACCTTTCTATATTTCAAAGCATTTGGATTACAACGTTTAACGTGTGTATTGCACAGCTCATAGTGAAAATGACTATCTGTTTTCAGCTAAAGTGCCCATTGCAGACTCCTGATATTCAATATATCCTTGCAGAATGTATTTATTAATCCGTGTTTAAATTAGTGTTTATGAAACAAATTTTAAGTGTTTTTTTGATGTTGTTTTTGTTGGTTTCTTCGGTAAATGCTCAGGTATTAATCACTCCCGAAAAGTTACCGGCGAATGCATTAAATTTTATGGTTGCAAATGATATGGGGAAACGAGGAGTTTCTGAGCAAAAAAACATAGCAACTCTTATGGGTGAGGAAGCAGAATTCAACAAGATTAACTTTATTGCGGTTGCCGGAGATCCTATTCACGATGATGGTGTGAAAAGTACGGAGGATAGTGAATGGAAGGATAAATATGAAAGCATATATACTGCTTCTTCATTGATGAATATCCCCTGGTATGTGGTCCCTGGTAATCATGAATATCATGGAAGCGTGCAAGCTATTTTAGACTATTCAAAAGTATCCGGAAGATGGAAAGCGCCTGCCCGATATTATTCAATCGAGAGAACCATCGGTGCTGGTAAAAATAAATGTTTGTTTGTATTTATTGATACGACTCCTCTGGTTGATAAGTACAGAACTGAAGGCAGTTACTCTGATGCAGGTAAACAGGATATCGAAAAAGAACTAAATTGGATAGACTCGACACTGGTTTCTTCAAATGATCGTTGGAAAATAGTTATAGGACACCACCCTGTCTATGCGGATACCGAAAAGGCAGAAGCTGAGCGTCTCGATATGCAAAAAAGAGTAGGAACGATCGTTGAAAACAGGAAAGCAGATGTTTATATCTGTGGTCACATTCATAGTTTTCAGCATATAAAACCTGCAGGTAAAACCGTGAACTATATTGTAAATTCTTCAGCTTCTGCCTCCAGGATGGTAAATAAGACAGATGGTACTCTTTTTTGTAATCCGGATCCAGGCTTTACACTTTGTTCCGTTACAAAGAAGAACTTTACTTTCTCTTTTATTAATCATAGAGGAGAAACAATATATAAGTACGCCTTAAAAAAATAAAAAATAATAGGAGACAGGAGTCAGAAGACAGAAGTCAGAAGAAGAGAGACCGAAGAACGAAGACGGGAATTGGTCTTTGGTCTTCGGTCTTTCTTTTTTGTCAATTAAACACAGATTTAGTTGAATTGTAGATGATCATAAAGACGTGATTTATTAATGAATGATTAATCATTTGTTACCAAAATATTTCAAGGATTAATTTCCAGTTACACTTATATCTTTTTGAATTCCAAAGCATTTGAATTACAACGATTAACGCATATTTCGCTGCTCATAGTGAAAATGACTATCGGTTTTCGGTTAAAGTAACCATTGCGGACATCTGAGATTGAGCCTAACATTGCATTGGAATTTGACGCAAGCGCATGCACCATTAATTGATTTTGCCTTTGCTTTTATTATCAGCTTTTCTGAATTCAAGCGATTCATTTTTAGATGTGAAATAGCAATTTAAACGAATTCGAAGGATTTATCAAACGTTAAGCCGGAACCAGAACCTGTATCAATGAATAAACAGGAGATGGTTAAAATTGATTCAGGACTAGTAATATATTTTATATCATTTTAATATGCGTCGAACTATACTTTTAGTTGTAATCCTGGTTTCCTTTTCCAATCTTATTTTTGCCAAGGTACTTAAAGGAAAAATCAGTAATTTAAAAACAGGTGAAAAAGTTGTTGGATCTACAATTTACATTAAAGAGTTAAAACTTCGGACCATCTCAGGTTCAGATGGATCATACATCTTTAAAAATGTGCCGCGAGGAGATTACGAGATCAAATGCAGTAATGTCAGTTACCACTCTGTTGAACAAGCACTGACTATTGGGGAAGCTGATATACAGGTACTCGATTTTAAACTTAAGGAGAAGACAGAGGAAATAAACCAGGTCAACGTTACCGCTCATGTTGATCAAAGTACCGATATCAGCGCCCGTAATTCAGAAAGAAACTCCAATCAGGTCATCAATGTCGTTAGTGCAAAGGCGATCGAATCTCTGCCGGACTTAAATGTAGCAGATATCCTTCAGCGGGTATCGGGTGTTTCAATGATAAAAAACAGTACCGGGAGTAATGCCCAGGTAGTTATCAGGGGTATGCCACCCAGATATAACAGCGCGATGCTGAATGGAGTTGCCATGCCCAGTACCAGTTCGTCGGGCAGATCGGCATCCCTTGACATGATCGGATCGGATTTGGTCGAACGTATTGAAGTGATAAAATCTTTAACTCCGGATGTAGAAGGCGACGCATTGGGAGGTTCAGTCAATATAAAGATGAAGCAAGCCTCAGATAAAGCATTCTTTAAAGTAGAAGTCGGTTCAGGTTATAACCTGTATTATACCAATCATGACTTCTTAACTTTCGACAATAGCACTGTTGCAGCAAAAGATTTTAGTGCGATACATGGACCTGATTATCTGGCCCAGGAATCAGAATTCCCCAGAAAGAATTTGGTCGTTCAGCCTAAAAAAGCCAACCCGGATTTGGATTTAAATTTTTCAGGTGGAAGAAGGTTCTTTAACAACAGGCTTGGATTATTATTTGCAGTGAGCACGCAAAATACTTCACAGGCAAATACCTATGATTATACTAGTTACACACCTGATCCGAATACCAATAAAAATGTAGCGGACTATTGGGAACATCAGGTTTTCAGTAAAGGTCAAAAAAAATATGGCGGATACATTAAACTGGATTACCAATTCAATGCAAACAACCAAATCTCCTTGTTCAGTTCCTTGTTTCAAAGCAATGAATTACGGGTAAGGGAATATTCGGACAGACAGGCCGAAAATGGTGGACAAAACATTCGTCCGATAGAAACACAAACACAGTCTGACATTTCGAGTCTCTCCACTACTACTTTGCAGGGTGAACATAAAGTTTCAGATAAGATTGCTATTGACTGGACCATTTTATATGCCGGTGCAAATTCAAACTCACCCGACTTTGCCAGTATTGTCTTATCAAAATTAGGCAATAATAGTCCTGCTACGCTCAATTATTCAAGACCGGTTACAAGAAACTGGCAATGGAATCAGGATGAAAACGAATCGGCTTATCTGAATATCAACTATAAACCACAGCTTTATGGCCACGAATTCGATTTTAAATTAGGTGGAATGGCGCGGAATAAGTTTAGAAAAAATTATGCCAACGAATACTTTTTTGATCCAACACCTGATTATGCCAACTACCCGAATCCTGATCTTCTGACAGTTCCTCTCTCGAATCATCAGAACGATCAGCAACAAAAAGGAAATGCCAAATTAAATCCGGGTAATTACAGGGCCTGGGAAGATATAGAAGCTGCTTATGCTATGGTTACTACGTCCTTTGGAAAATTTCAAATACTTACCGGGGCAAGGGCTGAATTTACCTATATGACAAACCAGCACAATCAGAACAATTTACAAGTTCCGGTTGCAAGCTCAACGCTCAGCTATTTTGACATTTTGCCAAGTTTGCATCTGACCTATAAGATTACGGATAGGCAAAACCTTCGTTTCTCAGTTTATCAGGGTATCAACAGACAGGGCTATACAGAAATTATTCCCTATTCCGATCCACGTGCAGGAGCACAGAGTGGGAATCCAAATTTGCAACATGCCACAGGAAACAGTGTTGACCTACGTTACGAGATATATCCTAAACAGGAAGAAGTATTTACTGCAGGAGTATTTTACAAACAAATAAACAATGCGATTGAAGATATTGTAAGCTCAGGCAGCGATAATACATCATTTAAGAACGTTGCCAGTTGTACAAATTATGGGTTGGAACTGGTGTTTATGAAATACTTCGGTAATTTCGGAATAACAAGTAATTATACGTATACTCATTCAGCGGTTGATGTACCCAAACACTATTTCGTCATCGTTGATAACGTTTACCAGAATACAATTACAAAAATTGAGACACGTCCATTGGTTGGACAATCGCCACACCTCCTGAATGTTGGACTAGCTTACAGAAATGAGCATTGGGGTATGAAATCAAGCCTTACTTATACTATGCAAGGTTACAATTTAGTAACACCAAGCGACGCCTATGGTAAAGACATTTATCAGGACAATTACCACAACCTGGGTTTTTCGATAGAACAAAAGATCGGAAAAAGGTTATCCCTGAATGCCAAAACTTCAAATATATTGAATAGTCCAATTGAACGCTACATAAAAGATGACCATACGCTTGTCGAAAAATCATATAACTATCAAAGCATATTTATCGGATTAAAATATTCCATTTAAAAATCAATTAATTTTACAATTATGAAAAATGCTTCTGTTTATTTATTAACTGGTTTAATAGCATTATCGTTTTTTGCTTGCCAGAAGGGTTCAGATTTATCATCGAGTACGAGCAACACTCCACCGCCTGCCGGTGCATTTATTAAAAGTAGTCATTTAAAGGGAACACTGAAAGGTAGTTTGAAACAGGATTCAACCTATTACCTTGATGGAGATATGATTGTAAATGCAAAGGATTCCTTTGGAGTTTCACCTGGTGTGAAAATTATTGCAACAGGGAATTACAGAATCGAAATAGCCGGAACACTTATAAGTAACGGTACAGATGCGAAACCAATTACTTTTTCTGTTAAAGATCCAGGAACAGCCTATGCCAATCTTGGGCTAACGGGCTATTGGGGTGGAATCCTAGTTGATTCAACAGCCAAATATGTAAGTATAAAATTTACACACATCAATTACACCGGTGGACCTGATGCAACGGGTAGCGCACAGGCAAGTATTGATGTTGAAGGCAGTCAGAGTTATGATGCTGGAGCTAAAATTATATTTGAAGACAACTGGATGTTTGGTGGTATCGATGATGGCGTCCATTTAGCTGGAAACATTACCTGTAGCGTAAAAAGAAATGTGATGCAACGTTTAGGTGGTCCTGATGGTGATTTATTTAACATCAAAGCCGGAGCACATGGTGACATTGCATACAACTATATCTGGAGTTCTGCAAATAGCGGCATAAAACTGAATACAGGTAAAAAAGTTTTGACGCCTCAGACCAAATGGAATATTTACAATAATACCTTCATCAATGGTAATTGGAGAAAAGTGGGTGAACTTTCTTCTGCCATCCTGATTGACCAGTTTGCTGCTGCAAATATTTATAACAACGTGATTGTTGGTTGCCGTAATGGTATCAATATTACTTCAAAAGCTGATGTGAATAATTGCAAATACGGCAATAATCTCATTTACATGTATGATGCCAAAGTCGATTCATTCACAAACATGCCTTATGTTACAGGATCAAAAGGTACACCACAAACAACTGATAAAATTGCTGTGGGTCTTACTGCTTGCGCAACTGTATTTACCAACTGGGATAAGGATATTACAATTGATCTTCTTGATAACAACATTCCTTCCCTGAAATCTGTTTCACCTGCTATTGGAACCGGAACGACCAGTGCTTCTGTGACTTTTTATTCGATTGGTACTGCAATGACTTTGAATAGTGATATGGGGGCCTATCCAAATGATGGAACAGGTAACAAACATTTACCGACTACTAAACCTGTTCAGTAATTTCAATAAATCTAAAAAATTTCAATAAATATAAAAACACACATGAAAAAAATAACTCTGGTATTTATCATTCTGTTGACCGTTGGTTTTGTTTATTCACAGACCAGCGCCAAAGGAGGATATAAAATTGCTAACAAATTTCATCTTGAAGGCGACGAAAAATGGGATTATCTGTTTTCGGATGACACTTCAGGCCGCGTATATGTATCACATGGAACTATGGTTCAGGTAGTTGACGAAGTCAAAGGTACTGTAGTAGGAAAAATTACAGGTCTTGATGGTGTTCATGGTATTGCTGTTGCTCCGGCTTTAAATAAAGGCTATATCAGTACAAAGAATGATAATTCGGTCACCATATTTGATACCAAAACATTCAAGGTGATTAAGAAGATAGAGGTTACAGGAAAAAGTCCGGATGCTATATTTTTCGATTCGTTTAGCAAAAAGGTGTTTGTCTTTAACGGTCATTCTAATAATGTCACTGTATTGAATGCCGAAACTGATGAAATAGTTGCAACTATTGCATTGGAAGGAAATCCAGAGGCTTCAGCCACTGATGGCAAAGGGAAGATTTATGTGAATCTTGAAGATGCCAGCAAAATCGCTGTGATCAATGCAACTACATTTAAAGTTGAAAATGTATGGTCTATTGCTCCGGGATCAGGACCAACCGGTTTGTCTTTGGATAACGAAACCCATCGCTTGTTCAGTGTTTGTGCCAATAAACTAATGGTTGTTGTTGATTCAGAAACAGGAAAAGTGATCACAACTTTACCAATTGGCGAAAAGTGTGATGGCGCTGCTTTTGACCCTGTTCTGAAATGTGCTTATAGTTCGAATGGAGACGGTACGGTTACTGTTGTGAAAGAAGTTAGCAAAGATACATTTGTTGTTTCAGAAACCATCAAGACTCAAAAAGGAGCAAAAACGATTACTCTGAATAAACAAACTCATCACATTTATCTGACTTCTGCTGATTTTGGAGCTCAGACAGGCACTGCTAAGGCAACGTTAATTCCAAATACATTTGCAGTTATTGACATTGCACCTCTGTAAGATTTTATGAATATTTCAGAATATCAATTGCAGTACAATTAATTCTTTACCCCTGAATGTGAAATAGTTGTTCATTCAGGGGTTTTTTATTGCTGCCGGATAACTAAAATAAAAATATACCAAATGAAAAAACATAGCATAGTAGATGTATTTCTGGTTTTAATGATGCTTTTTCTTTCGTTAAACAACGTACTAAAAGCCCAAACTGCTTCATCTGATAAGCTTGTTACTTCCAAAACATTTAGTAAAGCTTTCAACTTCATGATCGTAAGCGATTTTGGATGGAACGGATATGCACATCAGCAGGAAGTTGCTGATCAAATGGCTAAAACAGCAGACAGTATTCATGTGAAATTTATTGCTACCTGTGGTGATAATTTCCAGCTGATTGGTGTAGCTTCAACCCAAGATCCATTATGGGTTACAAACATCGAAAATGTTTACAAATCAAATGCGTTACAAGTGGAATGGTTTCCGGTATTGGGTAACCATGATTACAAAGGCAATACTCAAGCAGAGATTGACTATTCAAAAATCAGTCGTCGCTGGAGAATGACTAATCATTATTACACATTTACGAGAAAAGTGAACGAAACAATTTCTGCCCGTTTTATTTTTCTTGATACCACTCCGTTAGTTGCAGAATATCAGAATAAACCTAAAGAATATCCGGATATTGCAAAGCAGGATACTGCAAAGCAAATAAAATGGTTCAAAGATGTACTCGCCAGTTCGAAAGAACAATGCATTTTTGTTTTCGGACACCATCCTATATATTCTGCAAGTAAAACTCACGGAAACACCAAAGAAATGATTGAACGGGTCAAACCATTGCTCGAAAAGTATCATGCCCAGTATTATTTCTGTGGTCACGACCATGATTTGCAGCACCTGCACGAAAAAGGTAGCAAACTTGATTATATTGTTACAGGTACAGGAGGAGAAACCCGCCCATGCAGTTCCAATGAATTGACAGTGTTCAGTAAGTCAGAACCAGCTTTTTCTGTTGTTTCGCTAAAAACAGATAGCATGACGGTAAGCTTTGTTGGTATACACGGGAATAGAATTTACAGCTTTACCAAGAGTTATAAATAAAAGATAATATTGAAATTTCAGTGTAAATTGATGGACTATTTTATCTGTCAGAACAGATTTTAAATCTGTTCTGACGGATGTTTTTTAAATATTTAGTACATAGTTTTCATCTTTTGTGTGAGATTTATTCTGGAACGCTAAAACAAAATTATATTTCTTTAGCAATATGAATTATTCATATTTTGTTAGACTTTAAATCGAGAAACAACAATCTGATTGTTAGTACTTCATTCATATTTCATGCACCGGGAAATATTCATTATTATTGATCGTTTTAAGCAATTTGTGAAAGTTTTAGTTATTTTAGGCTTCGTAATTTTAAAATGTTTTAAAATGATAAAATAAACCTTACTGAATAAATTCAGTCTACATTTCAACCTTTTCTTCTCTGATTTCTTTTTATGAATCTAATTGTAATTTCAAAATTAGTGAATTAATAAACGGGATCAGATAAAATTCGAGCAGCAGAAAATGATAAATAATCCGATAAAGCATAGTATTGAAATACATGATGATAATTCACATCATGACACACTAGTTATCAGAAAATATACAAAGTATCTGTTCTCGCTGGTTGGATTTGCAGTTGGAAGTGTCATCAGCATTCTATTTGTTGTCTTTGAAGATAATAAGATTGATTTGGATATTTATTCCTTCTATTCTGATTTCTACCATCTTGCTATTCCACTTCTGTTTTGGTTAACTGGCACACTTATCGGATTTCTTCATGGTAAAAGAGAGGATAGGAAAAGAATTGAACATTACGAACTTTCTATCAGCCAAAAGAACTTAAGCCTTATTTTTGACCATTTGCCTGTCTTAATTTCTTATCTGGATACCGATCTTCATTACCGATTTGTGAATAAAACCCATGAGGACTGGTTGGGAATTTCGATGGATGATATTTATGGAAAATCAATCAGGGAGTTGGTTAGCGAAAAAGCATATAAAAAAATTGAATTCAACATCGGGAAAGCAGCCGAAGGTGAAATCATTAATTTTGAAAGTGTCCGTGAGATTAATGGAATCGATCGGTTTTTAAATTCTACTATCATTCCTCATAGGGACGAAAACAAGAAAACCAAAGGATATTTTTCGATCGTATCTGATATCTCTGAGCTTAAAATAAGAGAACACAAAATCAAAGAACAAAATGCCGAATTAGCTGAATTGAATGCCACTAAAGACAAATTCTTTTCGATCATTGCACACGATCTGAAAAATCCATTTAGTTCGTTACTCGGCTTTTCGGAAATCTTGTATAAAGAATATGATGATTTTGAAGAATCCTCCCGAAAGAAATTTATTAAGGCGATTTATGAAAGTTCTGAGAATACTTACAAGCTTTTGGAAAATCTGCTTGAATGGTCACGTTCACAAAGCGGAAGGATTGAATTCAACCCATCGGTAGTAAATATAAAAAGAATGGTAAATGAGAACCTGATCCTGGTTAATCAGTTTGCTATGGAAAAAAACATTCGTTTAAGATCAAGTATTCATGAAGATTTATTTGTGAGTACTGACAGGGACCTGATTAATACAATTATTCGTAATCTGCTGACTAATGCTTTAAAATTCACGCCACAAAAAGGTGAAGTGATTGTATATGGGAAAGTAGTTACCGACGAATTAAATAGCGAATGGATTGAGGTTTCTGTTAAGGATTCGGGTGTTGGTATTTTGTCCGAAAACATAGAAAAACTATTCAGAATTGACAAGCAATATTCAATGAAAGGAACAAGTGGAGAATCAGGAACCGGATTGGGATTATTGCTTTGCAAGGAATTTATTGAAAAGTGCAATGGAAAAATCTGGGTAGAAAGCCAGGTTCAGAAAGGAAGTATTTTTAAATTTATGATTCCAAGGGAATAATTATTGTATTTTTGAGTACTAAAAGTTAGCTAAATAAAGACTGAATCAAAGCGATATGATAAAATGGCACTTAAAAATGGGAATTGTTCTTTTATCAATTTTCCCACTTATATCTTTAGCCCAAAATTCCCTTCAGGTTTTTCTGGATAGCGCTTTGGTGAATAATCCTGAAGCTGCTTCCATTCATACACAGATACACTCGTTTCAATACGACGATCAGATGATTACGGCGGTGCTCCAATCGCCAAAAGCCTATATCAGTTCGGAATTACTGGTTACGCCGTATCTGAACAACAATGGAAATATCATTGATGTTGCACCTTCAGATAAAGCCATTGGTTATGATATCGGCATCACCAATGGTGGTTTGTATTCGATGCTTTTCAATTTGGACCTCCCTTTGTTAAAGGGGAAGCAGGTGATTCATCTTCAGGAACAGAATAAGGTTGAGGTTGAAAAACTGAAAATAAGACTCAGACTGATTGAAACTGAATTGAGGAGGTCGGTCGGAAGCATGTATTTCGATGCACTTTCACAACAGGCCTCAGTAGAAAGCAATCGTCAAAATCTGGCCTTGCTGAATGAAGAATTCCAGTTGATCAAAAACCTGACCAGTAAAGGGCTTTCCCGTATTTCGGATTATAAAATGATGGAACTGGAGCTTAAAACGGATTCCATTGATCTGAATACCTCTGTAAGTGATCTGGAGCTGGCTGTCAGACAGCTGAAAGCAGTCTGCGGAATACATAGCAGGGATATTTCAGTATTAACAAATCCTCTGATCCTCGCAACAGAGCCAATAAGCAAATCTTCGCTGTTTATCCGGTCGTTTTCACACGACAGCCTCGCAACCGTTTTCCAGCAAAAGGTTTTTAACGATCGATACCTGCCACAACTCAGTGCATTTGCCAATTCTGGATTGAATTCGAATTCAATACCCAATATTCAAAGGCATATAGGGTTGAGTGCAGGTTTGCTTTTAACCTATAATTTGTTTGACGGGCATCAGAAAAAGATTAATCAGGATCAGCAATTGTTGAGAATCGATGAAGCGGAGCATCAGAAAGGACTTAAATTGAATGAGGTGAAAACACAGGCTGATGCACTTCTGCAAAACATCGGTAAAGTCAGGATCGAACTAAACAAAGAGAAGCAGATTCAGATTGAATACAAGGAACTGCTTGAACTCTACCAGGATGAGGTGATGCGTGCACAAATCAGTGTAATCGATTTAATCACATTTCTAAAAAAATACAGTAGCATCAATCTGACAGTCAGCATCAAAGAAATAACGCTAAACAAACTTATCAATGAATATAATTACTGGAATAACTAAGGCTTCAGGAAAAGGGAAAAGGGAAAATGGAAACAGGAAAAGGTTGACATTGAATTTTATGATGTTAATTTTTCTGATTCTTGTCGTTGGGGCATGTGCTTCGAAGCAGCAGGCTCCGGAAAAGGAAGCAGTAGTCAGGACTGATGTAAAAGTTAGTTCGCCTAGCATCGGTAATGCCGACCGTTTACTGAACTTTCAGGCGGTAACACATTATATGCAGGACAATAACATCCGTACACAACTTACTGGAATTGTTACGCAAATCAATTGTGCTGTTGCCGGGAATATTAAGACGGGTCAGGCTATTTTTGTGATACAGCCACAAGAAGCTGCAGCTCTTCAAAAATCTAAGTTTAGCGGTCAAATCATTGGCGGGCTTTCAGACACAGTTTATTCTCATCTGAGCGGACAAATCAAAAGCCTGAATGTGCAGGTAGGTGATTTTGTACAGATCGGCGATGTTCTTGCCAACTGTATCCGAGCCAATTCGATGCGGATAATTGCTTACATACCAGTAGAGAAGGAATCTGCTATTGAAAAAATGAAGAACTGTAAGGTGATTTTACCCGACGGAACTTCACTTGAAGGCAGGATTTCAGGAAAACTACCCTCTGCTGATGCACAGAATCAGACTCAGTCGTATATTATAGAACCCAATAAACCGGTAATTCTGGCCGAAAACATCAACCTGACTGTACAGTTTGCTGCCGAACAACTTCAGAATGCAGTATTTGTACCCGAAGGTGCAGTCCTTGGAAATGAAGAACAAACCAGATTCTGGATTATGAAACTGATTAATGATTCGATCTGTACGAAGGTGCCAGTGGAAAAGGGGATAAAAAAGGACAGCCTGGTTCAATTGATTAATTCAGGATTGACCAGTACCGATTTGGTAATTATTGAAGGAGGGTACGGATTGGCTGACAGTGCCCGAATCCAGGTCATTAAGACTAAAGACTAAAGTCTGAAGACCTGAGACTAATGTTAAAAGTAAAAAGTTGTGCGTGACCTGAAACCTGGAACTTTACACTTTAAACCTGGAACTATTTAGTAAACAAAAGAAACAATAGACGATGCTAAAAGAAAGCTTCCATCATAAATTTAAACATCCTTTCGGAATTATACTCCTGATACTGGTTGCTGCCGGTATATATGCGTATACACAAATGAAGGTTGAGCTACTTCCCAACGTAACTTTTCCTAAGGTCAAAATTATAGCAGACAATGGCGAACAGCCGATTGATGTCATGCTGGTCAGTGTGACCCGGCCACTGGAAGCAGCTATCAAAAAAAGTGAGAATCTGCGGATTATTCAAAGCACAACTTCAAGGGGTACTTGTGAGATTTCAGCATTCTTCAACTGGAATGCAGATATTGATCTTGCCCGGCAACAAATTGAGGCCAGAATCAGCGAGAACAGCCCTAATCTTCCGCAAGGGTTGAAAGTGACAGTCGAGAAAATGAATCCTTCCATTCTAGCTATTGCAGGTTATTCTCTGGAAGGCAATCTGAGTCCTGTGGAATTGAAAATACTAGCACAATATACCGTAAAACCTTATCTGGAACAAATAACCGGCGTTCGGGAAGTTTCGGTAATGGGCGGCCGCAACAAGGAATACCAGCTGGTTCTGGATGCTGTAAAGATGAGTCGGTTGGGTATAACACCCAACTTGCTTGGAGATGTTTTGGCACAAACGAATTCAATAAAGTCGAATGGATACCTGAAAGATAACAACCGCCTGTACCTTACTCTAACTGATGCTTCAGTCAGAAATCTGGAGCAACTTGAGAATACCGTGGTGAAAAGCAGTGCTACAGGTACGATTAAAATAAAGGACATTGCCAGGGTGCAGATTGCTGGGCAGGTTGAATATGTGAAGATTAAAGCCAATGGGAAAGACGTACCGCTGATTGCGATCATGAAACATCCGGAAGCGAACCTTTCAGACATCGATACGCAATTACAAACAAGAGTAAAGGAACTTAACGATCACCTTTTGCCAAAGGGTGTGAAGATGGTATCGTATTACAATCAGGCTGATTTTGTAGACAATGCAATAAAGAGTATACGTGATGTACTTTGGATCGGATTATTGCTGGCAATTATGGTCACTATGCTGTTTCTTCGGTCATTTAAAAGCAGTCTGGCCATATTAATTACAGTTCCGGTTTCATTGCTGCTCACAGTCATTGTGCTGAAAAGCCTGGGCTACAATTTTAATATCATGACACTGGGAGCCATTGCTGCGGCCATCGGACTGGTTATCGATGATGCCGTAGTGGTGGTTGAACAGATTCACCGTACGCATGAGGAACACCCGGAGGAAAACTATCATTCTGTAGTTCCCCAGGCGATCAGGTATCTTCTGCCTGCGATGATTGGTTCCTCGCTCAGTACTATTGTTATTTTTCTTCCTTTTAGTTTGATGACTGGTGTTGCAGGGGCCTACTTCAACATCATGACCCAGACCATGATCATTACCCTTACGGCTTCGTTTTTCGTTACCTGGTTGATACTGCCTGTTATCTATCTGCTCTTTTTCGGACATATGCAGGAAAAGAATCTGAAACCGGCAACTGTTCAAAAACGTAACTGGGTGCTTTTTTTCATCAGAAAGCCAATCATTTCATTCATTATGGTAGGAGCCATGATTCTGAGTATTTTCATGATTTATCCGGCATTACCATCAGGTTTTTTACCTGAAATGGATGAGGGTTCTATTGTGCTCGATTTTGTAACTCCACCGGGAACCTCGCTGGAGGAAACTGAAGTCATGTTAAAAAAGGTTGACCGTATTGTTGAAAAGAATCCTGAGGTGCTGACTTATTCGAGGAGAACAGGAACACAGATGGGTTTTTTCATTACAGAACCTAATACAGGCGATTATCTGATCAAGTTAAAGGATAAACGGGATAAGAAGACTGAAGAAGTAATTGATGAAATCAGAAAGCAAATTGAAGCACAAATCCCAGCACTACAGGCTGATTTTGGACAGGTTGTTGGTGACATGCTGGGTGATCTGATGAGTTCAGTTCAGCCGATAGAAGTAAAATTATTTGGAAACGATGTTGACGAAGTTCAACAGTATGCCCGTAAAATAGCTGCAGTGGTAGAGAAGGTGCCGGGAACTGCAGATGTCATTAACGGAATAATCATTGCAGGCCCTTCAGTATCGGTTAATCCAAAATATGACAAGCTTAGCCAGTTTCAGTTAACCCCTGACATTTTTCAATATCAGTTGAAATCAAGGATTGGCGGAGTGGTTGCGGGAAGTGTGCAGGAGCCATTGCAGATTTGCGATGTACGAATGATCTACCCGGACAGGGAATATACAAGTGTTGATCAGCTTAAACAGGCGCAGATTTTTCTGAGTAATGGTCAGTTAATGCCGTTAAGTCGTTTTGCAGATGTAAGTATTTCAAAAGGGGCAGCTGAAATCCATAGGGAGAATCTGAAGAATGTAGACTATATCACAGCGAGGTTGAATAACAGGGATTTGGGAAGTACATTGGTTGATATACAAAAAGCTATCAAGACGAATATAAATCTTCCACCGGGCCTTCATATAGAATATGGGGGTGCTTTCAAAGAACAGCAACAGGCATTTCGGGAATTGATGCTCATCCTGATATTGGCCAGTCTTCTCGTATTTGCAGTAATCCTTTTTCTATTCCGAAAAATAAAGGTTGCTTTACTGCTTATTTTCCTTGTTCTGCTTGCACCGGCAGGTAGTGGAATTCTGCTGTATCTTCTAAACGTTCCGCTTAATGTAGGCAGTTATGTAGGCATTATAATGATTATTGGGATCGTTGGTGAAGCTTCCATCTTTACCTATCTGCAATTCATTGAAGAGCGTAAAAAAGGCACTCTCGTGGCAGATGCCATTGTTTATACTATTTCCGTGAGGTTAAGGCCTAAACTGATGACTGCATTGAGTGCAATCATTGCGTTACTGCCACTTGCCATTGGAATCGGATCAGGCGCACAAATGCACCAGTCCCTTGCTATTGCTGTAATCGGGGGGTTGATATTCGCTCTACCTGTATTATTGATTGCGCTGCCGACTTTCCTGAAGATGATTGAAAAAGATGAGGTAATTGAAATTCCTAAATACCTTTAGAATTGAATTTTAGGAATGAAATGTAATCTTAGAAACATTGAGTTGAAAGCAATAATACTGGTGTTGGGTTTGTTTACCGGAAGTCTATTCGTTTCGGTTCAAAATGTGCAGGCAGTAGCAGTTTATATCATCAAATTATGAGAATCAGAATGAAGAATGTTTATATTTTCGGTGTGCTATTATTCCTGAATTTATTAATAGTCCATTCTTCTGCATTTTCTCAGACAAGTCGGCTGGATTCAATGATTCTGAAAAACAGATTAAAGATTGAATTCCTGCTCGATATTGGCAATGTACTTCCTACTAACACTTTTGTCCGATTGCAAAATACAGACCTCGATGGTATGGCTCACTATAATGCATACACCTTAAGGCTGGCAAAACAAACCACCGGAGATAAGTTATGGCAGCAATTGTATGGATACCCAAGCTATGGATTTGGTGTTTATTCTGCATTCTTTACGAATACAAAAAAAATAGGCAATCCAATTGCTGCCTATGGTTATTTTAATGCACCCTTTGTCAGGTTTAACCAGTTGAGCTTAAATTATGAATTAGCGTTTGGGTATACCTTTAACTGGAACCATTATGATCCAGTTACAAATCCTACCAATATTGCCATAAGTACAGATGGAAGCGTTTATATTGAAGCAGGTTTAAGCCTGAAATATCCTATAGGTAAGAAATTATCTTTTGGTCTTGGATACGGGTTAACACATTATTCAAATGGTAAACTAAAAATGCCCAATTACGGACTAAATACAGGAGCAGCAAAGATCAGTGTATCCTATGATTTATATGATACCCCGAAACAGTATCGTACTCAGTTTAAACCTAATTATATAGCTCATTACGAATGGGTATTGTCTGGATTTGGCGGTGCACAAAATCTCTTATATGTAGGGACCAATACTGCTGGTCAGACAACCAATACAAAGAGTTTTTATTTTGGTGTATACGGATTAAGTAGTACTTTAAATAAGCAAATCGATTATAAATCTAAAATTGGTATTGGGTTGACACTGGAATATAATGGTTTTCAAAATTCGGAGATTGTTGTTCAAGGCGGAAACCTGAATACGCTTGATGTGAATTTTGACCGGCATTTGGCATTAAGTATTTTCCCATCCTACGAGTTGGTAATCGACAAGCTTTCACTTGTTTTCCAACCTGGACTTTACCTTTACCGAACGAAATCTACAAATTTGACACCTGTTAGTTATCAGAGAATAGGTCTGAAATATCATTTTCTTAAGGATACTTTTTTGGGGATTAATCTCCGTGCTTATCATTTTCATGAGTCCGATTTCATTGAATGGACTATTGGCCACCGCCTGAATTGGTAATTGAATGTAAATTCATACAATATTTTGGCCTGCATTCCTTTTTAAATTGTTGCAAGATAAACTGCGGCTGCAATTACAGATCCAAGAATAGGTCCTGCAATGGGTATCCAGGCATATCCCCAATCACTCGTACCTTTTGATTTGATTGGAACAAGTGCATGAATAATTCTCGGTCCAAGATCGCGAGCAGGGTTAATTGCATATCCTGTTAATCCCCCCAAACTCATCCCAATTGAAACAACCAATAATGCAACAGGAAGTGCACCCACTGAGCCTAATCCAATTTTCACCTCTATTAATCCAGCCAGTTTAAACTCAGGACCTGTGATTAATAAAACCACCAAAATCAATACAAAGGTGCCTGTAACTTCGCTCAATACGTTACGAGGTGTGTTTTTTATAGCTGGTGAAGTGCAGAATGTACCCTTTATGGTTGCTGCATCTTCAGTCCGGTTGTAATGGTCTGTAAAAAGCAGCCAGGTTAGAAATGCCCCTGATATGGCTCCAAGTAACTGGGCAAGAATATACAATGGGGCATCAGCCCATGCAAATTTTCCTGCAATTGCCAAACCAATGGTTACCGCTGGATTTAGGTGCGCCCCACTTGAAGGACCAGCTATAATGACACCAAGATAAACACCCAGTCCCCATCCAAAGGAGATTAGCACCCAGTCAGATCCTTTTGCAAAGGTATCTTTCAATGAACTATTTGCACAGACTCCAGTACCCATCAGGATAAGGATAAAAGTGCCCAGATATTCAGCAACAAGTGGATTCATAGGATTTATTTATAATTAGCGATTTTGAATTATGGGAATATCTTGTATTATTTGATTTTCAGGATAAGATATATCCCTTTGCATATTCAGTATACAAGCGGATTTGTTCTTTCCGCCATTTTCTTCTATATCCAAGTTCCTTTGCCATTATCTCAGCAACCAGTGGTGCCATAGCAATACTTGCCCTGGCATCAAGCAAAAGGGCTCTTGTCCTTCGTGCAAGGACATCCTCTAATGTGCGGGCCATCTCCTGACGGACAGCCCATATTACTTCAACCTTTAAATACGGTAGATCTGGGTGCAGTTTTTCGCCCAATTCAGGATACTGTCCAATCATCGCTTTGATCTTTGCGACATCAGAACCATATACATATAAATGTCCGGTATTGTTAATGTTTTTTACATATCCATGTATGGGCATGTTTTTAGTTACACATTCCTTGTTTTGCAACCCACCAAGTAAGATTGCATTATCAACAATATCTTCACCCATTTTACGGTATGTTGTCCATTTCCCGCCAATCATAGTAATTAACCCGGATTGTGAAACAACTAATCTATGGCTGCGGGATATTTCCTTGGTTTCCTTTGTATTGTCTTCAGGAGCTGCCAGTGGCCTCAAACCGGCAAAAATGCTTAGAACGTCCTTCCTTCTGGGTTTTTTAGACAAATATTTACCTGCTGTATCCAAAATGAATCTGATTTCCTCATCCAGTGCCCTTGGTTCAATCTCAGGATTCTCAACCGGTGTATCGGTAGTGCCTACCACAACTTTCCCATGCCAGGGAACAGCAAATAATACTCGTCCATCATCAGTTTTTGGAATCATAATTGCTGAATCGCCTTGTAGAAAGGAATGGTCAAGAATTATATGGATACCCTGACTTGGAACAACAGTCTTTATATGGTTAGGCTCATCCATATTATTGATCGAATCGACAAAAATCCCTGTTGCATTGACAATGACTTTCGCCTTTATTGAATAGGACCGATTATTTTCAGAATCAAAGCATTCGACGCCTGAAATCATGCCTTCTTCATTTTTAATTAGTCCCGTAACACCACAATTATTCATTACATAACCGCCATTGTCTGTAATGGTTTGCGCGAGGTTTATGGCAAGCCTTGAATCATCAAACTGACCATCGTGATATATAACGCCGCCCTTTAAATCCTTTTCCACAAGGTTTGGAATGGCTTTCATCGTTTCCTCTTTTGAAATATGAATCGATGGACCCAAACCCAGCTTCCCGGCCATCATATCATAGACTTTTAAACCCACAGTATAAAACGGACCGTCCCACCATTCATAATTTGGAATAATAAACTTCAGATTTTTTACCAGATGGGGGGCATTCTGTAAAAGCAATCCACGTTCATTAAGTGCTTCCAGAACCATGGCAATGTCTCCTGCGGCAAGGTAACGTACCCCTCCATGAACCAGTTTTGTGCTTCTGGACGAAGTTCCCTTTGAAAAATCATACTTTTCAAGAAGTAGTGTGTTATAACCCCTTGATGCCGAATCAACTCCGGCCCCAAGACCGGTTGCACCACCTCCGATTATAACGATATCCCAGATCTTATCCGGGAAGTTTTGAATTACCCTCAATGAATCTGAACGTTTCATTTTTCTGTTATTTCAATTTCTTTTGCCTATCCTTCTTCCCAATGACTCATTCCTATTTCCTTTTTTGCTAATCTATCCAGTGTTTTGTTCTTTCGACAGCTTTAGTCCATTGCGATAAAAGTTTTTCTGTATCTTCATTTCTCACGGAAGGTTTAAAAACCCTATCTATATGCCATTTTTCCTGAAGCTCCTCAATTGTCCATAATCCAACGGCCAGTCCGGCCAAATACGCTACGCCTAAGGCTGTTGTCTCAACATTGGTTGATCTCACCAATTCAATTCCTGAAATATCAGACTGAAACTGAAGCATCAGATTATTGGCAGCTGCACCACCATCAACACGCAATTGCGGAATTGATTCCCCAGAATCTCTTTTCATGGTTTCAATGACATCATTAACCTGAAAACTGATACTTTCGAGGGCAGCCCTGGTCAGGTGTGCTTTGGTTGTGCCGCGAGTAAGGCCAAAAATTGATCCCCTGGCATAGGGATCCCAGTGAGGTGCACCAAGACCAGTAAGTGATGGAACAAAAACAACACCACCATTATCTTCTACTTTCTCTGCCAAATCTTCACTCTCTGCTGCATCTTTAAAAAATTCCAATCCATCACGAAGCCACTGGATCACTGCGCCCCCCATAAAGACACTGCCTTCAATAGCATAAGTAACTTTATTTCCTATTTGCCATCCAATTGTAGTTAAGAGTCTGTTATTTGAAATAATTGCTTTAGATCCGGTATTCATCACTAAAAAACAACCCGTACCATAAGTGCATTTAGCCATTCCTTCATTGGTACACATTTGACCAAATAAGGCGGCTTGCTGATCGCCTGCAATTCCGGCAATTGGAATACCATCGATTAGATCAATATCTGTCACATTCCCGTTTATTTGGCTTGAAGCAACAACGTTAGGAAGAAGTGAAACAGGTATTCCAAAAATTTGTAGCAATTCATCATCCCATTTCAGCGTATGGATATTAAACAACAAAGTCCTGCTGGCATTGCTTACGTCAGTAATGTGTAGAGCCCCATTTGTCAAATTCCAGATGACCCAGGTATCAGTAGTGCCGAAAGCAAGTTCTCCCTTTAATGCCCGTTCTCTGACTCCATCAATGTGATCGAGTATCCATCTTATTTTTGTTGCCGAGAAATAGGCATCAATCAGAAGTCCTGTTCTTTCAGTAATTATTTTTTCATAACCGTCTTCTTTTAATTTCAAGCAATAATCAGCAGTACGTCTGTCTTGCCATACTATGGCATTAAAGACTGGCTTGCCTGTTTTCCTGTCCCATATCACGGTTGTTTCACGCTGATTGGTAATTGCAAGTGCAACAATTTCCTCTTTTGACACATCGCTTGCTTCAATCACATTGCAAATCGCTTTTCTGGTATTTCGATAGATTTCTTCTGGATTGTGTTCCACCCATCCCGGATTAGGAAAAAATTGTTTGTGGTCAATATTGTTTTGTGTAATTAACAGACCGTCCTGGTCAAACAATACCGCTTTGGTGGCCGTAGTACTCTGGTCGATTGATAGGATACATTTTTTCATATTTCCAACCATTTAGTTTCTATTTTGTAAACCAACTTTATATTCATCTGGCTTATAATTGCCATCAATATACGCAATTTGGAAATTGAAAACAAAATATGTCTTATAAAATCAGGAAATTACATCCTCACAAGAATTTGAAGTAATTCCTTTTTTATCGTTCTAATTGCCTGTTATCGCGAGAAGTGTTTGAAACCTCAGAATCTTTCGGAACGATTCGAATGATAAATAGCAGAACATGAGGATTGGAATCATAACGAACAGGGAATGGCCTGGGATCCTGATATGAAAACATTTGTGTTTTTGCATATTTTCTGTAAGGTTTCTGTATTTTGACTTACAAAAAACATACCCTGAATAAACTACAAACATTCAAATTTACCGGATGCTTTAACAGGCGTTTATATAAGTAAGGTAAACCGGATACAGCCTGTTTCCGTTTTGTTTATCGATAGGGTATTTGGGTAGATTATTGAGGGATCACACCGATAATGAGAGGTTTGGTGCTAAATTCAAACAGCAGGGCTATTGAAGAAAACGCAAAGTCTCCATAAAAACATACAAAAATGATTCTCTAAAAATAAGTACTCTTCCAGATTTGAAGGATTTAACATTTAAAACAAATAAAGCCGGTTTTCACCGGCCTTATCTGTTACTTTTTATATTGATGTTTTAATATTTGATTTCGAATACGGCTTTCGTAATGCTCATCTTTCGAATCACTGTCTTTTGTTAAGATGACAAAGACAATATTAATGATTGCCAGCAAAATTAAAATAGCTCCAACATATCGTACTGGATTTGGAACAGATGCAAAAATTACAATTCCAAATATAAGTACACTCACTCCCAAAATGATCTGATTGAAATTAATGATTTGTTTTTTCATCATTCACCTCCATTCATTTTCGTTTAATTGTGTTTACGAAAGATTGAGGCTTAATGTTCCATTCATTTACAATGGAATATTGCCATGTTTTCGTGGTAAATTCGATTTCCGTTTATTATGAGTCATGTTTAATGCCTGTATGATTTTATACCGTGTATCCTGAGGCAGAATAATTTCATCAATGTATCCGAGAGCAGCAGCACGGTATGGATTTGCAAACTTTTCACGATAATTCTCAACTGCTTCAATTTTTTCTTCATCGGTAAGTTTTCCACGGTATAAAATATTTATTGCACCTTCAGGACCCATAACAGCAATTTCAGCAGTAGGATAGGCGAAATTTACATCTGCACCAATATGTTTGCTCGACATTACATCGTATGCACCACCGTATGCTTTACGGGTAATCAATGTAATTTTGGGCACAGTAGCTTCAGCAAAAGCATACAAAAGTTTGGCTCCATGTTTGATGATTCCGCCAAATTCCTGAGCTGTTCCCGGCAAGAATCCTGGCACATCTACTAAAGTTACTAGAGGAATGTTGAATGCATCACAGAAGCGGACGAAACGTGCAGCTTTTGTCGATGAATTGATATCCAGAACACCTGCAAGGTAAGCTGGCTGATTGGCCACAATTCCAATTGGTTTTCCACCCATGCGAGCAAATCCAATAACTATATTGGCTGCATAATGTGGCTGGACTTCCAGAAAGTGTTCATCATCAATAATTTTGTGAATGATGTCCTTGATGTCGTAAGGTTTGTTTGGATCGACCGGGACAATATGATTTAAGGAAGGGTCCGGCCTGTTTTCAGGATCAGTACAGACTTTTAATGGTGGTTCTTCCATGTTATTGGATGGGATGAAACTAAAGAGTTCTCTCACCATCATGAGGGTTTGTTCCTCATCGCTTCCTGTGAAATGGGCTACACCGCTTTTTGATGCATGAGTAATAGCACCGCCAAGTTCTTCTTTAGTCACATCCTCATGAGTAACAGTCCTTATTACTTCAGGACCGGTTACGAACATATGACTGGTCTTCTCAACCATAAAAATGAAATCAGTCAGGGCAGGGGAGTATACAGCTCCTCCGGCACACGGACCAAGAATCGCGCTTATTTGTGGTATTACACCAGATGATATAACGTTATTATGAAAAATATCCGCATAGCCTGCAAGACTCTCAACACCTTCCTGAATACGGGCACCTCCTGAGTCATTTAGTCCAATGACAGGAGCCCCCATTTTGATGGCCAGGTCCTGAAGCTTCAGAATTTTATCGGCATTTGTGCGACTTAAAGTTCCACCAAATACAGTGAAATCCTGTGCAAAAACATAAACCAGGCGACCATTTATTTTGCCATATCCTGAAACAAGCCCGTCACCAGGATATTTTAATTGATCGATTCCAAATTCTGTGGCCTTATGGGTCACCATTTTGTCGATTTCATTAAATGTGCCTGGGTCCAATAATATTGCAATCCTTTCGCGGGCAGTATTCTTTCCTGACTCGTGTTGCTTTTCTATGCGTTTTGCTCCTCCGCCAGCTTCTGCCTCCTGGTTAAGGGTCTCAAACTGATCAAATTTGGCTTTTAAATCCATATGTATTTAAAGTTTATAACACAGAGGACCACTGAGGATTCATAGAGAGCCACAGAGAAAATAAATAAACTCTGTGAAACTCTGTGTGATCTCTGTGCAACTCCGTGTAATTTATATTTTGTTTTTAGTGGCATAATATCGCCAGCAATTGTTTTTCCGTCTTCTATCTTCCGTCTTCTGTCTTTTTATTCGATTTCTACTAATTTCTGATGGGCATCAATAGTGCTTCCCTCATTCACAAAGATTTTTATCACAATCCCATCAATAGGTGATTTATATTCACTTTCCATTTTCATTGCTGAAATTGTAATAACAGTGTCCCCTTTTTTGACCTCATCACCCACCTTTACAGGTATTTTAATTACCTTACCAGGCATGGGAGATGAAATCGTGTTTTCGGAAGTGAGTTGTACTGCTCCTGACCGATTTCTTAGATATCTTGATTCAGCATCAATGACCTCAACATCATAACTGTGATAAAGGGTATATGCTGTAAAGAGCTTAGGTTTTGGTTGAGGTACCAACTCAATGTTGTATGATCGGCCATTTGCTAGAATCGAAAAGATACCTTCATCATTGTGCATCAAATCTACCTGATAGATCTTATCATCAACTTTAATTTCAAGTAGGTTTTCGTACTGTTTTAATATCTCGACTGAAGCGATTCTTTTATCTAATTTGATATCTACTGACATTTTTTGGGGGGTTTACAGGCGTTCAAAATTCTTTTGATAGGTATATTTTTTCCATCGATTCTGGGCGGTATACATTTCTTTAGAAGTCTGGGCAATGTTCAGCCGGTCCAGATATTCAATATAAGATGCAATGATGACCATATCTTCACATTCCGGCGTACATTTTGTATCTGCCAGCAATACCGCTTTGTTTTTTTCGATAAAGTTGGTGTCATAATTTCCACTTCGGAAATCATCTGTGTCCATGATTCGTTCGAGAAACTTAATCGAAGTCTTTACCCCTGTAATTTTATATTCATACAGCGCCCTTTTCATTCGTTCGATTGCTTCTGTCCTGTTTTCAGCCCAAACAATCAGCTTCGAAATCATTGAATCATAGTAAATCGGAATTTCATAACCTTCATATACATATCCGTCTGATCGGACTCCCAAACCCAAAGGTTGTGTGATGTTGTATATTTTACCAGGGTTAGGCATAAAATTGTTGTCAGAATCTTCTGCATATATTCGGCATTCAATGGCATGACCGCTCTGCCGTAATTTATCCTGAGTAATAGTTAGAGGATGCCCCTCGGCGATTAATATTTGCTGTTTTACAAGGTCAATACCTGTGACACGCTCTGTAATGGGGTGCTCCACCTGAAGCCGTGTATTCATTTCCAGAAAATAGAAATTCAAATCATTGTCTACTAAAAACTCAATGGTTCCAGCTCCTTCATAATTCACCGTTCTTGCAGCTTCAACAGCATACTCACCCATCTTCATGCGTAATTCAGGGGTCATCAGTGGGGAAGGAGTTTCTTCAATCATCTTTTGATGGCGTCGTTGAACGGAACATTCACGTTCGAACAAATGAATAAAGTTACTATGTTGGTCGCCCAGGATCTGAAATTCAATATGATGAGGTGAAGAAATGTATTTTTCAATGTAAACAGAATCATTGCCAAATGACGATTTAGCTTCCGATCTTGCGGATCTGACCAAAGAGACAATATCTTTCTCGCTGGTTATCAGTCGCATGCCTTTTCCGCCACCACCTGCGGCAGCCTTTACCATTACAGGTAAACCAATTCTCTTTATGGTGTCAACTGCATCCTTTTCGGTTTTCAAACTTTCGGTTGTCCCCGGAACAACGGGCACACCTGCTGCAATCATAGTTAAACGGGCCTGGATCTTATTACCCATTTGATTAATCACTTCAGGTGATGGACCAATAAATTTAATACCATTATCTGCACATTTTTGTGCAAATCCTGCATTCTCTGATAAAAAACCGTATCCCGGATGAATTGCATCAGCTTTAGTCTTTTTTGCAACTTCAATTATTTTATCAGCATTTAAATAACTTTCGGAGGAGGAGGAGGGGCCGATATGATATGCTTCATCGGCATACCTTACGTGCATGGATGTACGGTCAGCATCCGAAAATACTGCGATGGTTGAAATACCCATTTCCCGGCATGTTCGCATAATACGAATGGCTATTTCACCCCTGTTGGCAATAAGAACTTTAGTGAATTTCTGCATGTAACGTTGTTAAATCAAATTGTGAAATCGGATTTTAATTGCATTTCTCTGTACGCTTAAACCGCGGAAAGTAGGAATTGTTTGCGAAATTGGATTCAATCTTGAAATAAAAATAGGGTTAATATATGTCAATAGTGGTTTTTTAAAGATATAATTATCTGATATAAAGTAATATATGGACTATTTGTTGTATTTCGGGTTAATTTATTCTCGAACTATGTGTAGCATTTGTTCAAATCATAGGAAAAACGAGGTCTATGGGAACAACGATTTAATGAATAAAGACAAAAAGATTAATTCGGATTATAAATTTGTAATACATGTGAAATTATAAATGTTATTAATTCTATTAAAGCAGGAAATGTTTGAAAGATTGATTCGGATTTGAATGAAAATAATACAGTTAACATATTCAGACTTCAATAATTTAGTCTATATTTGCCTGACCAAATTTGAACTTATGAAATTGCACATTGCATTTTCCTTTATATTTATTATAATCGGATCAGGTTCAGCTTTTGCACAATCCCGAGTACTCGGGACTGAAAAGTATAGTCTTTCAAGCGATTCTTCAGTTAATCGTCTTGCAGGTTCAAATCGTATATATATTGCAACCCGGATAGAAGATCGTCCGAAAATAGATGGCAAACTTACAGATGCATGCTGGGAAAAAGGAATTTGGGCTGGCGGCTTTACGCAACAAGTACCGGCTCAAGGGAAAAAGCCTTCGCAGGAAACTGAAGTGAAAATTCTATATGACAACAATAACCTGTATGTTGGGTTTAAATGCTATGATAAAGGTCCGGGTAAAATCAGACCTATATTAAGCCGAAGAGATAAAAGCATTGGTGATATTGTTGGCATTGCTTTTGATTCATATCACGATAAACAGACAGCCTACGAATTTAATGTTGCTGCTTCCGGGCAAAAAGTTGATATGGTCCATCTGGGAGCGTATAACTTGGATTACAACTGGGATGCGGTTTGGGATGGAAAAGCACAGGTATATGATTCAATCTGGACGGTGGAAATGCAAATCCCTTTCAATCAAATTCGTTTTGCACCAGGAGATAAACAGGTTTGGGGAATGCATATCTGGCGTTGGATTGATCGCCTAAATGAAGAGAGCCAATGGAAACTGATACCGATAGATGCGCCGGCAATGGTTTATTTATTTGGTGAGTTAAAAGGAATTGAAGGAATTAAGCCGAAAACAACTTATGAGTTTTTGCCCTATATGAATAGCCGGTATAGTCCGAATACCAGTCTGAATACAAAAACTACCTATGGAGTTGGGCTGGATGGGAAAGTACGTTTGAATTCAGGATTTACTCTGGATTATGCAATCAACCCCGATTTTGGACAAGTGCAAGCCGATCCGTCGGTACTGAATCTAACTTCTTATGAGATTTTTAATGAAGAAAAAAGACCATTCTTTTTAGAAGGAAATACAATTTTGGATTATAGTATTGGTGGCGATATGTTATTTTATAGCCGAAGAATTGGTCATGCACCCAGCTATTATCCTGAATTGGAAGATAACCAGACTATATCGATAGCAGACAACACATCAATTTTAAGCGCATTAAAACTTACAGGTAAAACCGAAGACGGCTTGTCTGTTGGTGTGGTTCAAAGCTTCACGGCAAAAGAATTCGCAACCATCTTTAGCAGTGATTCCAAATCAAAAATAGCTGTAGAACCCTTCTCTAATTTTATGGTGGGCAGAGTAAAACAGGATTTCAATAACGGCAATACTGTATTGGGAGGTATGATTACCTCGACCTTTAGAAACATCAATGACGAACAGCTGGATTTCTTATCCAAATCAGCCATGACAGGAGGAATTGATTTTCAGCATAACTGGAAAAAGCGTAAATACTTTATTGATTTCAAAGGATTCTTTAGTGATATAAAAGGAGATAAGGAGGCCATTTCAAGGTTACAATTATCGCCGGTACACAACTATCAGCGTCCGGATGCTAATTACCTGAGATACGACTCTACCAGAACAAGTCTGTCTGGATGGGGAGGATTTCTTCAGGGTGGAAAACGTAGTGGAAATTTCAGAGCGATTGGCTCATTAAATTGGCGTTCTCCGGGAGTTGATTTCAATGATGTTGGCTATTTATATCAGGCAGACCTGATTGCACAAACTGTTGACATGACCTACAAAGTGAGCAAACCTAAGGGAATTGTCCGGAGTTATTATTTGCAATTTGTGCAGGAACATGACTGGAGTTTTGGTGGCGAAAATACACTTGATCGGCTTAACTTACATGGATTCATGCAGTTTAATAATCTTTGGCTTGTCCACCTTAATACAAGAAAGTATTTTAATATTTATGATACCCGTGAACTAAGAGGAGGTCCAAAACTATATAAGGATGGATACAACGATGTGGATTTATTTGTTCAAACGAATTCAGTAAAGAATTTTTGGGCAGGATTTGGTCCTCGGGTTAAGCTTTATTCAGATGGAATATCCAAAAGTTCCATTTTTACATTGTTTTTAAAATGGCAAATGAGTGACCGGTTTAGCATTACTTCCCGGACCACTTTTGATCAATCTATCGACAACAATAAATATGTCACAACAACAACAGACATAATAGGTTCTACCAAATACCTGGTTGGAACTATTGACCGGAATACAATTTCATCAACACTCCGCTTTGAATACTTTATTTCACCGGAAATTTCTCTTCAGTACTATGGAAATCCATATGCTTCAACAGGAACGTACAATAACTTCAGGGAAGTTGCTGATGCATCCAATACTATATTAAATAAAAGATATAATAACCTGGTAAGTTTGTCAAATTCAAATAATACATATACTCTTCTGAAAGCTGGACAATCAGATTATACGGTCAATAATCCTGATTTTAACTTTCAGGAATTCAGGTCTAATATGGTTGGTCGTTGGGAATTCAGACCTGGATCTACACTTTATCTTGTATGGACCAATACGCGTTCAGCTTATTCTGATCAATTAAATCAACCCATCTTGAAAAGCTTTGGAAATATTATGAAAGTGGATTCACAAAATGTATTTATGATCAAGTTCAGCTATTGGTTTTCAATCTAATTCTTTTCTTTGTGCTGAATTTATCGATACCTAATTTTGAAAGCAATTAATTACTTACCTGTATACCGGAAAAATTTAGCATTGGCTGTTCCCGTAATCTTTTCGCAAATAGGACAGGTTACTGTTAATTTGGTGGATAGTATTATGGTTGGTCATATTGGAACAATCCAACTGGCTGCTGCATCATTTGCTACCAGTGTATTCATGGTGGGGATGCTTTTTGGTCTGGGGATAACACTAGGAATTACACCTCTTGTCGGTCAATCATTTAATTCGGGAAATTCAAGAAACCTGGGCAGCTGGTTTAAAAATGGTATAATAGTAAATTTAATTGCTTCAGTCCTGATTTGTTTGGCAATGTCATCGGTTGTTTTATTTATGAACCGGATGGGGCAAAGCAAAGAAGTAGTTCAAAAGGCCATCCCGTTTTACCTGATACATGTGTCTTCCCTGATACCCTTGATGTTGTTTTTCTCTTTCAAACAGTTTTTCGAAGGAATCGGAAATACAAAAATTGCTATGATCATTACCATCATTATCAATTTGGTCAACATTACCCTGAATTATATTCTGATATACGGTAAGCTGGGGTTCCATACACTGGGGCTTAATGGTTCTGGTTATGCTTCGCTGATTTCCAGATTACTCATGCCTGTATTGTTTCTTCTAATGACCTTAAGGATACCGGCATTCCGGGTGTACCTGCTTGAGGCATTCCATTCAGGTTTCGAAAAGATAAAAATTAAACGGATAATATCTATCGGATTCCCGATTGGATTACAAATGGTTATTGAAATTCTGGCATTTACTTTAGGGGCAATTATGCTTGGTTGGATATCAAAGGAATCTCTGGCAGGTCACCAGATTGCAATCAGTATGGCTTCCATGACCTATATGATTTCATTAGGACTGGCATCAGGAACGACCATTCGGGTAAGCCATGCCTTTGGAGAACACAACAGGAATGAACTTAAACATGCCGTATTGGCTTCACTACACATGGTGATTGCGTTTATGTCACTGATGGGGATTCTGTTTGTTTTACTTCGGAACCAGTTACCTCTATTGTTCACTTCCGACCCTGCAGTTATTAAAGTGGCTTCCGGATTATTGATAGTGGGTGCATTCTTTCAGATCTTCGATGGAATGCAGGTGGTTTTACTTGGTGCATTGCGAGGAATGGCTGACGTCAGAATTCCCATGTTTATTGCATTTTTCTCATATATAATAGTGAGTTTGCCGATCAGTTACCTTCTAGCCTTTGTATTTAATGTTGGATATGCCGGAGTATGGATTGGTTTTGTTTTCGGACTTTCAACTGCTGCTATTCTATTTGGCTTCAGGTTGAAGCATCAGATACAAAAATTCGGTCATTATAAAGGCTATTTATAAGAATATAGCTCCTATTGCCCGCCTATTGTTATATGTCAGTGAATAATTCAATTGTTAAACACTCATACAATTACAATATTTACTTAAAGTTACCATGAAATCAAAAATCAAATGGATTTATTTCTTTACAGCAACAAGTGTTTTTGGCCCTTCCGGAGTTTGAGCACTGCCGGTAAGCTTATCCTTTTTACGGGTTAGCGCAATGTTAATTGAGTTCCCTTCCACCAAAGTGCTGAAGGTGATATTTTTCTTTTCAATTTTTAAATTGCTTGCTTCTAATTCGCCTGCATCGACTTTTATAACGCAAACTGTTTGCCCGCTTTTCTCAGAAAAGATCAAACTTCCCTTTTCATATCCATAAGGTGCATCACTTACCGTATAAAGCCATTCGCCGATTAAGGATTTATTCTTTACTTCAGCCTGAAGATCAGAAAATGTAAACAATGATATTGAAAATAAGAACATCAATGTCCAAAGATGATTTTTCATTTTGAATTAGATTTGTGTTTATATTTTAATGCCGTAAAGAAAATGATTTTTAATGATTAAGTAATCAATTATCAACCCAGTAAAAGCATTTCTCTTTTCTTAGCCAGTTGAATCAATGAATACCTTTTCTAATTGTATTTTTGGTTTAATATGACGCTGTGGTCCATGTACAGGTAAATTGAAATGTGGCTCTCCAATTATTTTTATTTTTCTTGAGGCATTTTCATTTACACTCTCTGACTGTGTCATTAATAATTTCATTTCAGATTGTATGCGACGAATTAGGATAAGACTTGGAATATATGCAAGTAAAAAGCCTACTGCGAGTATGCAAATCATCAGGTTGTTTATATTTAGGACCTGATGTATGGATAAAGTAAAGACAATCATAAAAATATTAGCAAATCCAATTAACAGAGTAGATTTTAAATGCGAGTTACCTAACTCCAATAATTTATGATGAATGTGATTCATGTCAGGCATAAAAGGCGAACGCTTTTCCGAAATCCGAATAAAAAATACCCGTATAGTATCAATAATTGGTACTATCAATATGCCAATTGAAACAACAGGGGCTGCAAGTATAGCATAAGGTGATTGTAAATTTATATTGAATTGATCAAATTTAATTACTAGAACTATCATTATCACTCCAAGTATCAGTGAGCCAGTATCACCCATAAATATTTTGTTCTTTTTTCCAAAAGCATTAAAAAGGAAGAAAGCAATTAAACTGCCTGATAAACAGAAGCATGTAATCCCATATTCAGGATGTCCGGCCAAAAGGAACCAAGTTCCGAAAACGATTGAAATCAACGTACTGACACCGGAAGCCAGTCCATCAATACCATCAATCAGGTTAAATGCGTTAATTATTGCAATCATTGCAAATAAGGTGATCACAAAACTTACCGGGTAACTAATTTCGTACAAGCCGAAGATTCCCTGCAGATTTGTAAACCTGAAATTTCCAAGAACAATCAGCATTGTTGCTGTTGCAAGTTGAGCATATAGTTTACGGAGGGCAGAAATTTCCATTAAATCATCTTTTAGTCCAATAAAGAACATGATGATGATTGCTGCGATGAGATATTTTAATTCGCCAAAACTATAGCCATCAGTTGCAATGATAGTACTCAGAATGAAGCCAATAAAAATAGCGACTCCTCCCAATGTGGGAACAACTACTTTGTTGACCTTTCTTTCATTGGGAGTATCATAAAGCCGTTTGGCTATTGAGACTCTGATGATCGGTGGAATAGAAAAAAAGACAAGAATAAAACCTAATATAAAGCCAAATACAGAATATAATGCATCCATCGTTTAGTTTTAGATTTTTAAAGTTATGTCTTTAT
>Ga0118677_10002506_pt1 | contig 36827 bp, 29 predicted proteins | sample AliMusrvi5mmetaG_FD_86154 | JGI IMG/M metagenome (GOLD analysis project Ga0118677, IMG submission 86154)
CACCATTGGGACGGGTGCGCCTTTCGTTCTCTACCCATTCGTCCAAAACGTAGTGAAGATAAATATTAGCCAACAGTGGCGAAATCACTGAACCCTGTGGTGTACCTGCTGTTTGCCGGTGTATCGTTCCATCTTCGCTATATCCCGTCTTTAGCCATTTACTGATAAGTCGTAATACCCTTTTATCCCCGACTCTCTTCTTGATAAGTTCGAGCAGTGGTTCATGGGGTATGGTATCAAAGAAAGCCTGTATGTCTGCATCCAGTATCCAGCTGATGCGGCGGGTCTTTATTCCCACTGCCAGCGCGTCCAGTGCCCGATGTTGACTGCGGTTTGGTCGGTATCCATAGGAAAATCCATAGAATTCCGCCTCATATATCGGCGTCAGCACGGTGACGACTGCTTGCTGTACAAGCTTGTCCTCTATGGAAGTTATGCCCAAGGGGCGTTTCTTGCCATCGGCTTTCGGGATATACATCCGCAGTACCGGTTTTGCACGGTAGCTGCCTTTGTGGATTTCTTCGTGCAGTTTTGGCAGACGTTCTTCCAGTTGCCTTTCATACTCCTGCCATGTGACACCATCTATTCCCTTTGCAGCTTTACGGTTCAGCTCATAAAAGCTTTGCCGGAGCAGCTCGGGTGTGATATGATGCAACAGGGCTGTAAAGCAACAGGTCTTATCTGTTTTGGCACGTGTTCGCACGCCTTCGAGTCCAAATGACACCATTTCCCGGCACTGTATCCGGCTGGTGGTTTCGTCTCCGGCGTTTCTCTTGGCTGATGTCCTTCCCTCCATCTCCTCCGCTGAAGCAGGGGCTTCTTTGTTCGGTGATTTCTCAGGTACTACGACACCATCCGACTCCCGGTTTGCGTCAGCATCAATTCTTCGGGTTTTCTCCTTCATTGACACCACCCTTCTACCTTTTGCCTTTGGCGAGGGAGCTTGCCGGGTCTCCCGATTCCCGTGTAGAGAGCGTCCGCACATGCTGCAGGTCTCTGACTCCGCCGAAGCCAACCATACCTTGCCATAACGGTACGGCCAATGTTGCTTTCCCCTTCGTCATACAGGGTCTGCCTTCGAATTTGAGTGATTTCGGAGTTCAATGCTGCGCCTGTGGTTTCCCCTGTCAACGCTTCCCTATGCCATTGCTGGTCATCAAGGCATGACTCGGGGCTATGATGGTTGGCTGAACCTTTCATATGAGACTCTTTCATTCTCTGCTTTCTACCGGTTTTAATCGGCGCTTTCATAACGTCCCCTAACGGGGCTTAACGCTGAAAACAGGGGTTGAGGGTGTAATTTGTGAGATTTTAAAGCTGGTCGGTGCGTTTCCAGCGGTTGTGGAGCCAGAGCCACTCTTCGGGGTGGCGGTAGATGTAGCGCTCCATTGTGCTGGTGTAGCGGCGGGCTAGTTCTTCGGCGTCTGTTTTGGATGTGCCGAGTCCGGTAAGGTCAATTTCTTCTATGTCGACCTTGTATCGCCCTTCGTCTGTGCGTTGGCACATAACCACAAAGAGCGGAACTCCTGTTTTGAGGGCAAGATAGGCGGGGCCGAGAAAGACGGTTGTCCGGCGTCCGAGAAATTCAGTAAAGAATGATCCGCCGTTATCGGACTGATCGCCAAGAATCGTTAACAACTCTCCATTTTTGAGTGCTCTTAGCCCCTCGCGAAGTGCTTTCCAGTCATAGACAATCCTGTTGCCGTGCATCGTCCGCCACGCATTGATCTGCTTATCGATAGCACGGTTTTTTATTGGCTTAACGACAATAGTGACTGCTCCCAGCATCAATCCACTGCAATAAGCGAGCAGCTCCCAGTTACCGTAATGTGCAGAAACCAGAACCCCTCCCTTTTTTTGGTCAACTGTTTTGGCGTAAAGTGAACGGGCGGCTTCTACATCGATCAAGCGGGCGGCATCTTCAGGCGTTTTGATCATGGGAAGACGAAGCACTTCGATCATATTCTCAGCCTGATTGCGGTATATCTGGCGGGCGATAGTATCGATTTCTGCTTGTGTTTTTTCAGGGAATGTAAGCGCCAGATTCTTTTCAACCAGCGGCCGCCTTGTTTTAAGGGTGTTATAGACAAAATCCCCTAACCAATAGGCTATTGATGTTGAATGCTTGCGGCTTATGCTCCTGACCAGGATACCGAGCATTTTGATAAGGCCGTAGTATGCCCTGTCTGCTAAATTATCACCATCTTCCCAGCTAAGCGCCATAGCAGTTACCTTTATTTTACCATGCGGACAATCGAAGAGTATACGCTAAATTGAAAAAATTATGTGAACTATTTTTTTTATCCTGCTGAGAGCTAATCCCATTCAATAAGGTAACATCTGGTAATGACAAATGGCTGTTTCAAGTAAGCTGTTGAGCCGTACGGAGGCTCTGGACAAAGTACGGGCATGGCAGGCATCGGGCAAAAAAGTTGTGTTTTCAAACGGCTGTTTCGATATTCTGCATGCCGGTCACGTTGAGTATCTGGCTGCAGCAAGAGAGCTGGGCGATGTGCTTATTATCGGCCTTAACAGTGACGCTTCGGTTCGCCGCCTTAAAGGGCCGGATCGGCCAGTTTGCTGTGAAGCGGATCGTGCTGCGGTACTCTCTGCATTGCAGGTTGTGGACGGTGTCACCCTGTTTAATGAAGATACGCCAGAAGAGCTGATCGGCGCTCTTTTGCCGGATATTCTTGTCAAGGGGGCGGACTGGGCTGTTGAGCAGATTGCCGGAGCAAAAGCGGTGCTTGAAGGTGGCGGCTCTGTGTTGACTCTCGCTTTGCTGGAAGGTCGCTCAACAACAGGCATCATCGAAAAAATCATTCAGCTTCATACTCAACATAATCAATAGGCAGTGGACCGCATTAAACGCCATATCCTCAAAGTGCTGGTAGCATGTTCGGCCTTTGTGCTTCTGCTGTCGCTGTCGTCCCTGATTGTTTTGAACAGCGGTATCCTTGATCGATTGGCTAAAGATCAGGCTGTTGCCCTGTTTAACGGAAATCTGTATGGACGGCTTGAACTCGAGGAGCTTCATCTTCAGTTTCCCAACAAGGTCACGCTCGTCAATCCTCGTATTTACGCGCCGGGGGAGAGTGTGCCAGCTCTGCAGGCCAGCACCGTTTCGGCGAAATTCAACTTTCTCACCCTCCTTCAGCCTGAAATCAAAAGGATATATCTGCGCCGCCTTACGGCCGATTCGCTGAGGGCAAGAGTAGTGACCCTGAAAAACGGCAAGCTCAATCTTGAGCGTATTTTCAAGTCACGCGACCCCGATACAACAAAAACTCATCTTGAACATTTTTTCTGCAAAAAAATCAGGCTTACCAACAGCAGCCTCTCGTATGACGGTAGTATCGGCAATCCGGGCACTCTGCCGGTCGTGGTGAACAGCATCAATGGTGAGCTTTCCAAATTCACCGTCAAGAAAAAACTTTTTATTGGTACGCTTGAGAAATTACAGCTTAACATTCCCGCATTTCAATTCTCTTTACGGCAGAGTTCAGGCCAGTTTCTCTTTTCTGAAACCCGCTCTGAAATACTTGCATTTAAAGCTGTGAGCAATAAAAGCAGCACGGAGCTTTCTGCAACAATTGACCATTTCAACATCTTCTCTCCCCGTCAACTGCAAAAACAGCTTGCCCATAGTACATCATTTCTCACGATTGAGAAACTGGCACTGCACAGCGACGACCTCAGGATTTTATCACCGACTGTTGCCTTGCCCCCAGGCATCTATACTCTTAAAGGCAACGCAAAAGGGAAAAAGGAGAATATAGAGGTCCTTGACTGGCAGTTGACTCATCTCAACAGCAAGCTCAAAATCAAGGGCGAGCTGCTTAATCTGAACAGCCGAAAAGCTTTTGCCTACCGCCTGACATGCGACAGCTCAAGAGTTGCCGCACCTTTTGTCGAGTCACTCCTGACAGGAAGTTCATACAAGGATATGGCCGGCAAAACAGGCAACATCACCTTTGTCGGCCACGCACAGGGAAGCCTGAGCGCTGTTAAAACTGATGTTACTACGCTCTCCTCACTCGGTGAAGCGTCACTGAGTGCTGAAATATCAAGGAAAAACCCTGAACAGCTTGCTGCCAAGGGGACGTTTGTCCTGAAAGGCTTTAAACCCCACAAACTTCTGGCAACGAACAGTGTTGAAAAAACTCTTCTTAATGCGTCCGGCAGTTTTGAAGGAGTGGCTGGCAGCAAAAAAGTCAACCAGCTCACGCTGGATATGAAGCTTGCCAATTCATACTGGAGCAATCAAGCGATCAACGAGGGAACTGTCGCCATCAAGTATGACAAAGCCCTACTGAACAGCAGCCTTTCTTTGAAGAACAAACTGACAACCTTTACTCTTGAGGGAGGAATCGACTTTTCCGATAAAACTCCCCGCTACCACGCTTCAGGTAAAACTGGAGGAGTTGATCTGTCGGGAATACTCCGTTCAAACAGCTTGAAAACTGATTTGAACGGAGTATTCTCGGTTCAAGGATCAGGATTTGATCCGAAAAATCTGAATATCGCTGCTGCAATGCAGTTTTCTCCCTCTTTTATCGATGGCTTCCAACTGAAGGATCGCTCAAAAGCAGCGTTTGAAATAACCCAGACACCCGGATACAGTCGAACAAGCATCAGCAGCGATTTTCTTGATGTGCTTGCAGATGGCGACTGTTCGCTTGAAGAGCTGATGGCTCTCGGCAGGCTTGCAGGCTCAGGTATATCAAGGGAGATAGCTGCTCAGAATATATGGAAGACCGCACTGCCGGCACAGGCTGCTGCATCGAATGCTCTTACAAAGCCGTTCACCGTCAACTACCGCATTACGGTTAAAGATATCGCCCCTTTGTCGCTGCTTTTTCCCCTGCATGGCCTTACCCTTCAGGGCAGCGCTGCAGGACGGGCACTATACCGTAAAGGAGAGTGCGCAATTTCCTCTTCACTCACTCTTGACCGGCTGCAGCCTGGTAATGATCTCCTGTTTGAAAATCTCTCCCTGAAAGCTGATGTGGAATGCAGCGGCAGCGGCACGCAAAAAGCGGCAATCAACGGCAGAGCTTCAGCTATAACTTCGGGCGGGAATAAAACCGGAGCGACGATCTTTTCGGGACTTTATACACCGTCACATTTTGACGGCACCCTCGACCTTGTTCTTGCGGATCGAGCCGAGAGCTTATCGACAAAATTTTCAGCGGCAAGGGATGGCGGCAACTATAACCTGCTTTTTAACCATCTTTTGATAAAAGATGCTTCTGGGATGTGGAAAACAGCCGAGAACACGAGAGTCATGCTCTCAAGAACATCAGCGAGGTTTAACCGGTTCACGATAACGAAGGGCTTACAACAGGCTGTCCTGGACGGCGAGCTCAGCAATTCGATGCCCGGCAGTTTTCAATGCGCGTTATCAAATATTCAGCTTGATGAGTTGAAGCGCTTTTCAATGAATCGCTCTCTTGACAAGCTTTCCGGTACCATCAATGCCTCGCTTTCCCTCAGCGGTAAAGAGGGGGCTAAAACAACGGTCGTCAAAATAAGCGGAAAGGATGTTCGTTACGATAAATTCGAGATCGGCTCCCTGCAGTGGGACGCCATGCACAGCGGCCATCTTCTTCGTTTTGACATGCATAGCACGGCTCCGTCAATGAACACTATCGAGGGCAAAGGAACAGTTCCTCTTGTGCTCAACTTCTACCCCCTTCAGTTCAGAATTGCAGAACCGGAAGCTATCAGCGTATCACTGAAGTCGGATAATCTTTCCGCCGGTTGCCTGTCATACCTGCTGCCATTTCTGGAATCGGCTGAAGGAGTCATACCGACGGCGCTCAAGATTGAGGGCAAAACACCAAAACCCGATATTTATCTGACAACCAGCCTTCGCGATACGAAGATCAAGCTGGAACCGACACAGGTCTCATACGTGCTCAACGGTGAGATCTATGTAACCCCGAACAATATTGAGCTTCGCAATATATCGGTCAATGACAGCCTGGAGGGCACCGGAAAAATAAACGGGGTAGTAAAACTCGACAAACTGCAGCCGACAGGTCTGGATCTCGGCGGCAAATTCAACAATCTTCTTCTGTTCAATAAAAAGGACAGAAAAGATGATACCTCTTTCGGGACTATTACCGGTACAACCTATAACATCAGAATTCTCGGAACACTTGCAGAACCAATTGCTGAGGGAGAATTGAGGATCAATGCCGCGGACTACTCGCTCTACCGGACAGGCTCCAATGAGAACGCAAAGTATATCGGCATTAACAAATTTATCTCATTTGCGCCACGCTACCCTGGGCGGAATGCGCCTTCTCTTGATGCCTTACATAAGCCCGTAAAACAGCATGAGTTTTATCACTCGCTGATCGATATTCTGCAGATAAAGAACCTGAGGCTCAGCAGTGCTGAACCGCTAAAGTGCACGGTGATTTTTGACCGCGTCAGAGGTGAAGAGCTTGAGACATCAATCAACAATCTTTCCCTGATTATCAACAAAAGCAATCAGCAGTATCGATTGTTCGGAGCTGTCAATGTCGTTGGCGGCAAATACAAATTTTCCAATACTAACTTTGACCTGCAGGATGGCGGAAAAATCACCTGGAACAATGTTGATATCCGCAGTGCTGTTATGGATAATCTCTATGGAAGCAAGTACTTGAGTGCGACCAACCAGCAGACCAGTGAAAAGGATAATGTAAAGCTGCTGCTTGCCATTACCGGCACCCTGAATGAGCCGCTGGTCACGATGGGCTATTATCTCAATGAACAGTCACAGCCCTATGCATCACAAAATCTGATAGGTGGAAAATCGAGCCAGATAGATCCCAATGCTGAACTGAACGTCATTTCCATGCTGCTTTCAAAACAGTGGTATTCGAGACCGGGAAGCACGGCTCAGGCTTCCAATATTGCAGTTACAAGCGTTGGAATGTCTGCCGGGTCCGGCCTTCTTTCTTCCCAGTTTTCGAAGGTCATTCAGGATATTGCCGGTCTTGAAAGTTTCAATGTGAACGTAGGGATGGATAAACGTGGAGCACTGAGCGGTCTTGACCTTTATGTCGCACTCAGTGTTCCCGGTACTGACGGAAAAGTCCGATTTATCGGTTCCGGAAGTGCGCCAACTCTCAAAGATTCACCCCTTTCCAATTATTATGGCATGGAACAGAAAATTGAATACCGGATTACTCCAAAAATATCCCTTGAAACGTACCGATCCTACGGACTGAATGCGAATGGAACCTCCAGCACCAATCTGCAGGCACCGTCTGAAATATGGGGCGCCAGCGTCTCTTATAAGGAGCGTTTCCAGACTTGGGAGCAATTCTGGAAACGTCTTGTTCCCTCATCCGACAAAAAAAAATAAGTCGGGCTGTTTTTGTAAATTGATTGAAACGCCATTGCGGCATTAAACACACATGAATAACGTCTTGAGAGGAAAAAACATTATCATCGGCATTACGGGTGGAATTGCGGCTTATAAAACGCCGCAGCTTGTCCGGTTGCTAAAAAAAAGCGGGGCCAACGTCCGTGTCGCCCTTACTGATGGAGCTACCCGTTTTGTCAGTGAGCTTGCTCTGGCGACAGTGTCTGAAGAGCGGGTATACCGTTCCATATTTCCCCCTGCAGATAGTTCGGGCACTGACTATACCCGCCACATCTCCCTTGGCGAATGGGCCGATGCGTTTGTCATCGCTCCGGCTACGGCCAATACCCTTGCAAAACTCAGTGCCGGCCTTTGTGATGACATGCTGACAGCGCTGTTTATCACTCTGCGACCTCTGAAACCTGTGCTGATTTTTCCAGCTATGGACGGTCAGATGTTTCTCTCTGCTTCCGTCCAGCGAAATATTGCCACGCTTGCCGCCCAGGGGTGTCTTGTAATAAACCCTGATAGTGGCGAACTTGCTTCCGGACTCAGCGGGGTCGGCCGAATGCCGGAGCCGGAGTCGATTGTTGCTTCTCTTGAAGAAGCACTGCATCCCGCTGCTGCAGTCTCTTTCCTGTATGGAAAATCTGTTGTAGTTACCGCTGGCCCTACACGCGAAAAAATTGACGGGGTGCGTTTTATTTCGAACTACTCATCGGGGAAAATGGGATTTGCCATTGCCCGTGCTGCGGCAAAACGCGGCGCCATGGTCACCCTCATTACCGGACCGGTTCATCTGGAGACCCCTTTGGGAGTAACCCGGGTTGATGTTGAAAGCGCGCTGGAAATGCATGATGCCGCCCTGAGCTGTTTCAAGAGCTGCAGCATTTTTATTGGCGCCGCGGCCGTCTCCGATTATCGCCCTCTCTACCCTTCGGAAGGGAAAATGAAGAAGGAGAGCGCTGAAATTGAGCTTACTCTTGTAAGAAATCCTGATATTCTGGCCGAGTTCGGTGTGCAGAAAACTCCCGGACAATTGGCTGTCGGTTTTGCGCTTGAAACACAAACAGGCCTCGACAATGCCCGTCAAAAACTGAATGCAAAAAACCTTGACCTTATTGCGTTTAATTTTTTTGATAGAAAAACCTCGGGTTTTGAAGTCGATACAAATATTCTTACCCTGATAGATAAAGAGGGTGTAACGACAGAGCTTCCGCAGCTTTCAAAGGATGCCGCAGCAGGAAAACTTCTTGACTGCATTGAAACTCTCTGTGTTTAAAACCGCCATTAACCTCTGAAGAACGTCTGAAGGTCATGCAAGGTTTATTATTCAGCAATGATGAACGGGTTCCGCCTGATCCGGCAGAGTTTGAATCATCGGCAAAAATGCTGGCTAAGCTGCTGAATGCTGAAAAAGAGTGCCGTAAATGCAGGCTGGCCGAAACGAGACTGAATTTCGTTTTCGGTGAAGGAAATCCTTGCGCAGATCTTGTTGTTATCGGAGAGGCTCCAGGTGCAGATGAAGATGCTTCAGGCAGGCCTTTTGTAGGCCGTTCAGGACAGTTGCTCGATAAAATCCTTATAGCCGCTGGATTTCAGCGTGAGGAGGTATTTATTTGTAATATTCTGAAATGCCGACCTCCGGGAAACCGCAACCCGCTTGCAGATGAAATTGAGTGCTGCATCCCCTTGCTTCACCGTCAGTTGCAGATTGTGAACCCGAAAATTATCCTTATTCTTGGAAAGGTTGCTGCCAATACGCTGTTTGAAAACAATCTCTCTTTAGGCTCCATGAGGGGAAAAGTAAAAAAATGGAAAGAGTATGATTGTTTTATTACCTATCATCCTGCGGCCCTGCTTCGCAACCCTAACTGGAAGCATGGGTGCTGGGAAGATATTCAAAGTATGATGCGCCATTACACAGAGATCGCAGGGCAGAAAAATGCTCCATAAAGAGAAGTGAACGATGAAGAAACAAGCGATTGTTGCCATAGATTTTAATACGGATATCGATTTCAGCAAGGAAAGTCGCATCCCTCCCTACTCAACTGAGATTGAACAGGAGGTACTTGCCTGTATTCTCCTCGAAGACGACCCGATTGAACAGGTTATCCAGATATTTGGTGATAACGGCGGAGAGGTGTTTTATGAGCGCCGCCACCAGATCATCTTTAAAGCAATGATGCAGCTTTACAATAAACGGCAGGCGATAGACATTATCACCGTCAGTGAAGAGCTGCTGAAAATGAACGAACTGGAACCTGTGGGCGGAAGGCACTACCTGGCGGAACTTTCAGGTAAAGTTATCAGCGCGGCCAACATTGAGTACTATGCTCGCCTGGCAAAAGAAAAATTTCTCTACCGGCGGATGATTTCGATTTCGGCTAAAATCTCCGGTGCCGCCTACAGTTCGTCGATGGATATTTTTGATCTGGTTGAACATGCCTCCCAGCAGTTTTTCAACATTTCACAGGCGGGCATTAAAAAGAAAGCCTCTTTAATAAAAGAGTTGGTGAAAAATGGTATCAGGATGCTTGAGAGCCTCAGGGCATCGCAATCATCTGTTACCGGCGTAGGGTCGGGTTTTTCGGAACTTGATCAGCTTACCGCCGGGTTTCAGCCTTCTGATATGATAATCATCGCTGCAAGGCCATCTGCCGGCAAAACAGCATTAGCGCTCGCATTAGCCCGAAATGCGGCTGTGGACTTCGATACCCCTGTGCTTTTTTTCAGCCTGGAAATGGCTGAGGTTCAGCTGGCTATAAGGCTTATGTGCGCCGAGGCTTATGTTGAGTCACAGCTTGTCAGAACAGGTCGAATAACGCCGGAAATGATGGGCAGGATTATCAACAGCATGGATAAGCTGAATGAGGCGAAGCTCTATATTGACGATACTCCCGGTATTTCTATTATGGAACTGGCCGCCAAAACCCGACGGATGAAGCAGGAGCATAATATCGGTATGCTGGTGGTCGATTATCTTCAGCTGGTAACTCCTGTCCGGGACGGCAGAACAAATCGTGAACAGGAAATTGCCCAGATATCCCGCTCACTGAAAGCACTGGCCAAGGAGCTGAATATTCCTGTCATCGCCCTTGCTCAGCTTAACCGTTCGGTGGAGCAGCGTTCGGGTGACCGGAGACCCCAGCTCAGCGATCTCAGGGAGTCGGGCTCTATTGAACAGGATGCGGATGTGGTTATGTTCCTCTCCAGACCGGAAATGTATGGCAAAACAACGTTTGAAGATGGTTCGTCAACAAAAGATGTTGTTGAAATTGTCATTGGTAAACAGCGAAACGGTCCGATTGGCGATATACGCCTGTTGTTCCTGAAAAACTATGGGCGTTTTCAGTCTACAGCCAACAGCTACATCTCCAGTGGGGAGGGATCTGGAGACCATCATGAACCGAACCATTATATGCCTTCATTGCCTGAACCGGGACTATCACAATCCGGCGCATTTATTACCGAGGATGACGCACCTTTTTAAATCCCCATTATGCAAGAAAAAAAAGACCAATTGAGCTCAGCGCGTAGAATGATAATTCCTCAGGAACCTGCCGTTAAGCTTCCTGAAGAGAGCTATACAGGAATCGGTGCATCAAAAGGTATTGCAATCGGAGAGTGCTATGTGTTCATAAAAGAGATAGGAAGTCATGAACCGAGAGAGCTGAATGAAAAAAATATAAACGAAGAGATCCAAAGGTTTCGCACTGCCCTCGAGCGGTCTGAAAAGGAACTTAAAAAAATTGAACGGGTCACCATCAGAAAACTTGGCAAGGGCTATTCAGATTTGTTTCAGGCCCAGATCATGATGCTTCATGACTCGGTGCTGATTGATGCCATTAGCGATCGTATTCGTTCGGAGCGCAGATCTGCTCACTTTGTCATTGAAGAGGAGTTCGACCACTATCTTGAAAAGTTTATAAACTCTGATGATCAGATATTTCAGGAGCGGGCTGATGATTTGCACGATATCAAAAACCGTATCATCAGAAATCTTAACGTCAGAAAACTGCACTCATGGATACCTGAAGGGGTGATTGTTGTTGCTGATAAACTTTCGCCTGCTGATATAATCCTTTTGAGCCGCAGCAATATCAAGGGGTTTGCTACAGATTCTGGGGGAAGTACTTCTCATGTTTCCCTTATATGCAAGTCGCTCAACATCCCGATTGTTGTCGGACTCGGCAACCTTTCACAAAAGATCACAACCGGCATGCTGCTGGTTCTGGACGGCAGTGCCGGGACCATCATCATAAATCCTGAGAACAAAACTATTGCACGCTATATCGGCAAGTTTGAGGCTGAGAAAAAAAATGAAGCCGATACATCCCTCACTGCCACGCTTCCTGCTACGACAAAATGCGGCATACGAATCACCTTTTATGCCAATGTTGACTTCAAGGAAGAACTGCAAGCCATAAGATCTGCAGGGGCTGAGGGTGTAGGGCTGTTCAGAAGTGAAAACCTGTTCACCAACGGCAATACCGTACCCAAGGAGGCAGAACAGTTTGCCTACTATCGTGAAATGGCTGACATGATCTCCCCGATGCCTCTTGATATCCGTTTGTTTGATATTGGCGGCGACAAACTGATATACTCCCCGGTCAGGGAGGAAAACCCCAATCTGGGATGGAGGGGAATAAGAATCCTGATTGATCTGCCCGAAATTCTCGATAACCAGGTCCGGGCTATAATACGATCAAATATACATGGGAACCTGGCGATCCTGGTACCTATGATCATATCTCTTGACGAGATCCGGCATGTCCGGAGCGTCATCGAAAAACACTACTCGGAACTGACTAAAGAGGGAGACTGGCAGATTGAAAAACCGGGAGTGGGTGCTATGATTGAGGTTCCGGCAGCAGTGGAGCTTATTGAAGAGATCACAAAGTGTGCTGATTTTATAAGCATAGGTACCAATGACCTCACCCAGTACACTCTTGCCGTTGACAGAAACAATGTGATTGTACAGGATCTTTTTGAAACATTCCATCCTGCAATTATCCGGCAGCTGCACAGGGTTATCAAAACGGCCAATAAAAACCACTGCAAAGTAACGATGTGCGGGAATATGGGTTCTGATCCGCTTGCACTGCCATTCCTTCTGGGATGCGGACTGAGAAGGTTCAGCGTCGTCAGCTCGGATATCCCGAAACTCAAGTCACTGGTGTCTGGCTACTCAATTGCCGAAACTGAAGCAGTTGCGGAGGAGTGCCTGAAACTCGATACTTCGGCGAAGATCAAAGCCTGCCTGGAAGCGTTCCAGGCAGCTCATTGAGAAATTGTTTCAGGGACGCAAGTCCTCAATTTTCGCACTCTTGCGTACTGAAGCGAAATATTCGGCAAACAGCTGTTCCTGTTTTGCCCGAAGCAGCTGCGGTGCAACACCGGCATTTTCAACCTTGAGGTCAAGCCCTGCGGGAAGCGTTTTCTTGCCAAGCACAACAAGGGCATAACCATCTGTTGTTTTCACCGGAAGAGAGAGTCGGCCTGCATCAAGCCCCGACATAGCCTCAACCAGCGGCTTGTCTACAGCGTATCCAGGAATAAATCCATCGTTCCAGCGAATCTCGTCAGCAGTGACAAGATGGAGAGCCGGGTTCTCGGCGGCAATCTTTTCCAGGGTCTGACGGGGGGCTTTTGCCATGACAGCAAGTTTACCCTCCAGAACAGCACTTTTCTTTTCCCTTACAAGTTGAGCATTGATCCTTGATTTCAGCTCCTTGTCGAGGATGTGATATCCTGTATCATTTTTTCCGGTCAGACGCATTACAAAAAAGCCTTTTTCTGTTTCAAGAACATCCGATATGTCGCCTTCGCCGGCCTTAAAAGCAAATGCTGTAACTTTTTCATTGTAGCCAACAGGGGCAATGGGCATATGTTTTCCGAACTCGGCGGTCTTGTTGACACTCAGGCGTGAACCGGCAGCGCTTTTGTCAAAACCTTTCTCTTTGGCGCTCTGCTGAAAAGCCATGGCGAGCCGACGTCCACTGTCTACCGTTTCTGTTGAAGGCCTGATCTTTCTTACAATCTCCGAACAGACCATGGCGGTCTGGTCAAAACCGGTAACCTTGATAATATGGAGACCAAACTGTGTCTGCACAGGACCGACAATCGCACCTGGCTTGGCACTAAAAACAGCTGCAGAAAATTCAGGCACCATTCGATCTTTGCTGAACCATCCTACATCGCCGCCATTGAGTGCACTCTGGGTATCGGCAGAATATTTTTTTGCCAGCTCATCAAACGGAACACCAGCCTGAAGCTGTTTGGAAATGAGCATAGTGAGCTCGCGAACTCTCTGAACATCTTCGCGGCTTGCAGGATTGAATCGCAAAAGAATGTGCGATGCCCTTGCAATCGGCTGGGGCGATGAGGAGAGCTGCTTGACCTTTATGACGCGGTATTCACCCCGATCAGCTATCGGACCGATGACCGTTCCGGGCTTGAGATTGGCGGCACTGAACACGCTCTCTGCGGCGGAAGGTGAAAAATCTGCTCGGCTATAGGTGACGTTGATGCCTGTAGGACGGTCACTCTGTACCTTCACATAATCAGCGTCGTTGACTGGCCCGGCAAACTCGGTACGGATTGTTTCAAGCTCTTTGCGAACAGCAAGGCTGTCTTTTGAAGAAGGAGTAAGAGGGAAAAATACAAAATCAGCTTTCCTTGAAGGAACCTGTTTAAAGAGCTCTTTATGATCGTCAAAATATTTTTTTGTTTCCTCTTCCTTTACGGGAAAACTGCTGTCAGTTCCGGCAAAACTTAAAGGAAAAGGGATAAAAGAGGCTGAAAAACGAGAAAACTGCCTGCCGACTATATCACTTATTTCACGATCAGTAACGTGATCAAGGGTTTGAAGAGCCCTGATCAGCTTGTTGATTTTAAGCTCACGGCGAACAATTTGTTCAACCTGCAGCCACAACTGCTTATTTTGTGGATCACGGCGGGCACTCTCCAATTTTTTGCGATCGACTGCGCCGGTGGCTGGATTGCTGAAATTCTGGCGAATGACCAGAGGAGGATTCGGGCCGTCGAGCGCTTCGACAACTTCCTGGTCCTGAAGTCCAATGCCGAATTTCACAAACTGCTCTTCAAGCAGGGTCTGGTCGACAATGGTGTTCCATGCCTGCTCCTGAAGCCCGAGTTCGGTTTCAGAGGTAATTTCCACACCGGGATTATTTCTCCGGTAATTCTCGGTATACTCTTTGTAGACCTCATCGTACTGAGCAAAAGGAATAGCCTTGCCGTTTATTTTACCGGCCTGATTTGTTTTGCCGGTAAATCCTGAAAAATTCATCCCCCACTCGAAAACAATGAGCGCTAGAAATGCGGCCAGGAGGGTATACAATATAATATGAGTCTTATCCCGTAAGCTGGACATTACAGCCATAAATCATCCCTTCGTTATGTTGTTAAAAAACAGTGCCATGCCACCCTTCCTTACCGACCAGAGGCACAAAAGAAAACTGCTGAAATACCTCTTTCCTGAAATCATTTTCATATCTGCTGATAACTGTCATCTGCTGTGAACAGGAGTCACCAATTGGAATCACCATAGTACCATGTGGCGCAAGCTGATCCAAAAGCGGCTCAGGCTCCTTTGGAGCTCCTGCAGTTATCATAATGCCATCAAAAGGCGCCTCCCCAGCCCATCCTACACTCCCGTCTCCAAAGCGACAGGTGATATGCTGCCCAAGCTCCTTAAAGAGTGCCTCTGCCCTTGCATAAAGCTCTACAACCCGTTCGACAGTAAAAACTGAATAACCAAGAACATCAAGAATGGCTGCCTGATAGCCTGATCCTGTACCAATTTCGAGCACTTTTCCCGAAGAACAACGTTCGACAAGCAAGGTAGTCATACAGGCTACCGTGTAGGGCTGCGATATGGTCTGACCGCACCCAATTGGGTAGGCTCCATCGTTGTATGCAAGCTCCAGAACTGCTGCATCAAAAAAAAGATGGCGAGGAACCTCAAGAAAAGCATCGAGCACTCGCCGGTTATCAATGCCGTACCTTTGCAACGTTTCAACCATCTCCCTTCGCCTATGCTCCAGAAGCTGTTCCGATTTTTTCATCGATCGCACACCCTTTGTGCTCTTGGCAATCGAAAACTTCACTGAATAACTATCTTTCAATCATTAAGGGTTCCCCTCAGGATCGATAATATTGCATCAAAAACAACAAAAAACAATGTCTGGCTCACAGTTTACCATTTTTGGCAATAAATACACTATGGGCTCGTATATCCTTTTCATCAGGATTTCAAGCTCTTTTCAGCTTGCTTTCGGAAGGTTTCAGAAATCCAGACTTTTTTCAATTCCTGACGGGGACTATCTCTATATCGGCTCGGCACTTGGCAAAACAGGAGATCCTCTTGCGAGGCGACTTATACGCCATGCGTCACGCTCCAATGGAAAGCCGCCGCATAAAATTCAGAGCGAGATCATAAAACTTTTTTCCAAAAATGATGCCGTCAAAAGCTGCGCTTTCATCGCGTCAGAAAAAAAGCTTCACTGGCATATCGATTATTTCCTTGAGCATAGCGAGGCGGAAATAACCCATGTCCTCATCATGCGACATCCCGAAAAACTGGAGCACCATCTATCGGAGTTCCTTGCCTCAATCCGGGAAACCTCTCTCATTGCTCCGCGCCTCGGCGCCCAGGATACCCGAAACAGCAGCCATATACTCCGGTTAACCGATCAGAAAAAGACTCTTGAGCAGCTCGGGCAATTCATTCCGGCATTGACCGCAAAGCTTGAAAAGCAATAAGCCTATCGCCCAAGCAGTGCTTCCACAAACTCAGCTCTATCAAAAAGCTGCAAATCATCTATTTTTTCACCAACACCGATATACTTGACCGGCAAATTAAGCTCACGTGAAATGGAGAGCACAATCCCGCCTTTGGCGGTTCCGTCAAGTTTGGTCACTACAAGTCCGGTAACCTTGACAAAGCGTGTAAATTCCCTTGCCTGAAGAACCGCATTCTGGCCGGTAGTACCATCAAGAATGAGCAACACTTCATGGGGAGCTTCGGGAATTTTTTTTGTAGCCACCCGCATAATCTTTGCAAGCTCCTCCATCAGGTGACTTTTGTTGTGCAGACGACCTGCAGTATCAATCAGCACCACATCGGCATTTCTGGATACGGCAGCACTGACGGCATCGTACACAACAGATGCCGGATCGGCTCCCTGGCCCTGACCGATAATCGGCACACCGGCCCTGTCGGCCCATATTTTCAGCTGTTCATAGGCAGCGGCCCTGAAGGTATCAGCTGCAGCTATAATTACTTTTTTCCCTGCTTTTTCGTAGTTATGCGCAAGCTTGGCAACACTGGTGGTTTTGCCTGCCCCGTTTACGCCGACAATCAGTATCACATAGGGTTTTGCTGGGAGCACTGCCTCAAAATCCAGCGGGTGCGACTCTCCTGTCAGACTGAGCAGCTGCTGAATCTCCTCCATGAGCATGCCGTTCAGCTCCTCTTCCGACCGGTAGGTCTCCTTTTTTGCCCGCTCTGTTATGGCGTCAACAATTCCGAGCGTTGTTTCGACACCAACATCGGCTGCGACAAGAATGGTTTCAAGTTCTTCAAGAAACTCGTCATCTATCTCAGTCTTACCCTGAGTTATAACGGAAAGTTTTTCCCGAAGCGTATCCCGGGTTTTTCCGAGTCCTTCCTTAAGCCGTGATAGTTTGAAGTTGTCAAAAAAACCCATAAAAAGGAGATATTGTCTTTAATTATAAAAATATTGAAACCCCAAGCAGCGTGACTGACCAAAAAGCACGCAAAGAACCGTTAAGGGTGAAATCTAATTTACGCAAAAATATGGCATATAGAGCTATCTCGGGAATCGGGGAATTCGGACTGATCGATAAAATCGCAGCTTTAGCAGAACCAACTCTTCATACCATTCCAGAACTGATAACGGGCATTGGTGATGATTGTGCAGTCTATCAACCTTCCGCTGGGCTTTTGCAGGTTGCAACTACCGATATGCTTGTTGACCAGATACACTTCGATCTTTTGACAACTCCCCTGAAACTTCTCGGAAGCAAATCGATCAGCGTTAATGTTTCAGATATCTGCGCTATGAATGCCATTGCGCGCTATGCACTGATCTCGATTGCCGTCCCTGCATCTTTTTCAGTTGAAATGATTGAAGAGCTTTACAGTGGTATGGCTTATGCTGCAAAGGAATACGGGCTTGCCATTGCCGGAGGCGATACCTCATCATCACGATCGGGACTTATCATTTCAGTCGCCATGATCGGTGAGGTTCCGGCTGAGCAGCTGACACATAGAAGCGGAGCCGGACCCGGTGAACTTATCTGTGTTTCGGGCACCCTCGGCGGTTCAGCTGCAGGGCTCAAACTTCTTATGCGTGAAAAGGAGATTATGCTGGAGCACATCGAAAATAACGAGCCTTATAATAAAAGCATCATGGCTGACCTTAAAGAGTACGGTAATGCCATACAAAGCCATTTATCTCCTATTGCGCGCCTCGATATTGTAAGGTTATTGCTCTCGAAAAATATCCGACCCTCTTCGATGATCGATATTTCTGACGGGCTAAGTTCGGACCTCCAGCATATCTGCCGCAGTTCAAATACCGGAGCCTTGATTCATGAAAGCCGAATTCCTATCCATCCCGCCACCCGCCGCATTGCCGATGAACTTCAGGATGATGCTCTTACCTGGGCTCTGACTGGTGGGGAAGACTATCAGCTGCTGTTTACAATTCCGAAAGAGGAGTATGAGGCAATTGCAGATAATAAAGAGATAGTCGTCATCGGGGAAACAACCGACGAGGAAGAAGGTTTGCTGCTGAGCGATATTTACGGGATGACCATTGATCTCAAAACAGTTAAGGGTTTTGATCATTTCAGCTCCTGAGCCTTGACATCCAGGGGAAAAAAGGGTCGGGGAACTACTATTTATTTTTTGGGAAAGACTTTGAAGATAGTAAATTGCTCGTCCTGTATAATGTGATGGCAGGCCGAAGTGGCGGAACTGGTAGACGCCCAGGACTTAAAATCCTGTGTTCAGCAATGGACGTACGGGTTCGATTCCCGTCTTCGGCACTATTGATACCATACATCCTGTGATGTAATTCAATTAAGAAAACCTCTTTGCGGTTTTTACGTTATGATCATATCTTTTCAGGCAAACTCTCCCTTGCAGTACTCCTTCACCCTAAATTCATAGAAAACATGAGTTCTGAATTCACGAAGATCCTGCTGACTGAAGACGAAATGCCCCGTCAATGGTACAACATTCAGGCTGATCTGCCCACACCGCTTCCGCCGCCATTGGGGCCGGACGGTAACCCGGTTGGACCGGATGCCCTTGCGAAAGTTTTTCCGATGAACTTAATCGAGCAGGAGGTCAGTACTGACCGGTGGATCGATATTCCCCAGGAGATACAGGCTATTCTGAAACTATGGAGACCGTCGCCGCTAACCAGGGCACATAGGCTTGAAGCTGCACTAAAAACTCCGGCGAAGATCTTCTACAAAAACGAAGGAGTCTCACCGGCAGGAAGCCACAAACCTAATACCGCTGTTGCCCAGGCTTGGTACAACAAGCAGTTCGGCATAAAACATCTTATTACTGAAACGGGTGCCGGCCAGTGGGGAAGCGCACTTGCCATGAGCTGCAAGCTTATCGGCATCGACTGCAAGGTGTTTATGGTGCGTATCAGCTTCGACCAGAAGCCGTTCCGCAAAATCATGATGAGAACCTGGGGTGCTGACTGCATTGCAAGTCCAAGCGATCAAACCGCCATAGGGCGCAGAATTCTCAGTGAAATGCCTGATACTCCGGGAAGCCTTGCCATAGCGATCAGTGAAGCTATTGAACAAGCTGTTGAGCGCGATGATACGCGCTATGCGCTGGGCAGCGTTTTGAACCATGTTATGCTGCACCAGACCATTATCGGCCTTGAGGCTCGCAAACAACTTGAAAAGGTAGGCCTTTATCCGGATATCGTGATCGGTTGTGCCGGCGGCGGATCAAACTTCGCAGGTATCAGTTTTCCTTTTATCTGTGATAAAATTCATGGCCGTGATGTTCAGATCATTGCAACTGAACCTGAAGCGTGCCCGACGCTCACTCGTGGCCCTTATATTTACGATAATGGCGATGTTGCTAAAATGACCCCTTTGCTTCCGATGCACAGCCTTGGTCATGGCTTTATTCCCCCGGCCATTCATGCGGGAGGATTGCGCTATCACGGCATGGCCCCGCTGGTGAGCCATGTAAAGCAGCTTGGACTGATTGATGCCACTGCCATTAGACAGACGGAGTGTTATGAGGCTGCCCTGCTCTTTGCCCATACCGAAGGGTTCATCCCCGCTCCGGAAACCTCACACGCAATAGCGCAGACTATTCGTGAAGCAAAACAGGCAAAAGAGGAAGGAAAGGAGAAGGTGATTCTCATGAACTGGTCGGGCCATGGCCTGATGGATCTTCAGGGCTATGATGCCTTCATGTCAGGGAAGCTCCACGATTACCCGCTGCCCGAAGAGCTTCTCCAGAACTCTCTTGCCGCAGTGAAAGACAATCCACTGCCCCCACAGCGGTAACTTTATCATGAAAAAAAGGCCGTCTCATAGGTCAAGATGAGGCGGCCAAAGCGCATTTCGGGGGGCTCATACGTGTTGCATCCTTTCCCGTTTAAGCCCTAAAAATTGCTCAGCTGAAGTTAACCCTGCTTGCGACTACGCCTGCCAAATCAATGGCATGGGACGAGGGAGGGGGCCAAGAGCTGTCAGGCTGTTAGTGTGAAAATAGGCCTCCAATTTAACAAACCTTAAGAGGGATGTAATCTACATTATTTAGAACTACCATTAAAAGTCAGAATGATTCGGGATTTTGACTCTCGGTACGGACGGCATGTTTGCCTGATAAGAACGGAAAGAAAGTCGTTACGATTGAGTATCTTTGCTTTCATATATCGGGTTGATGCTATTTTTATTTTTACTGCATATCCGTAAAAAATTTAAGGGGAAACATTATGAAAAAAATAATACTTTTTTTTATACTCGTGAGTCTTACAGCTGCAAATTGTATGGCCGAGACCTCAATTTTTAACGACTATGCTGCGTTATTTAAAAAATCGGGTTATGAAGTAATCCCTCTTCCTGATAACAACACGAGAACCTTTGGAAAGGGCCATATTGTTGTGTTTTTCAGAAACACAAATGGCTATATTTATGAGGGTTTTGTTACGACAACTGGATCATATCCAGATAAAGAATTTGTAAACGCGATCGGTTCTTTATATGGCCAAATCGAACAATCATTACGTGAAACTGGCTTTATAAAAGAAAGCTCAACTACTGAAAAATTAAACTCTATCGCTGCAACTATAAATACTCAGGTATATAAGAGTACTCAAAAATCAAATACCTCTTTAAAGGAAAAAGTTACGGAGTATAATTATTCGGAGCTCATTACAATAAGGGGTACTTTTATTCCTGATAAACAGAAAAATCAGGGGATGACAATGATCAAGATCTGGGCAAAATAATACATACAACGAGAGTTGGCATGTAACGCATCTTTTGACGAATAGGTTAGGTTGTCGGCAAGAAAAAAGAGCCACATTTTCATGTGGCTCTTTTTTCTTGCCGGTCTCTGGCTTTTGTGACAACCGCTTTTATTTATTCAGTGTCAAGCTTTTCTTCTCTCTTGCCTTTTTTTGCCGGAGCTGCCCCATCAAGAAAACGGAGCTCATTCTCCTTTTCATCAAAGGCTATACGAATTGTGCTGCCTTCTGAAAACCGTCCTTTGAGCATCTCTTCGGCCAGAGGATCCTCCACATATTTCTGCAGAGCCCTTTTCAGTGGTCGTGCACCGTATTTCTGGTCGTATCCCTTATCGACAAGAAACTCCTTGGCTTTCTCATCGATGTCGACCTCAATGCCCATCTCGTGAAGCCTCTTGAAGAGCTTGCCGGCAGTGATATCGATAATTTTGAAAATATGCTGTTTTTCGAGCGGGTGAAAAACAATAATATCATCAATACGGTTGAGAAACTCTGGATTGAACACCCGCTTAAGAGCATCCTCGATAGTTGACTTCATCGCCTTGTAACTCCCTGTAGCATCATCTGGAGCTGTAAAGCCCATACCAGATCCTGCACCGAAACTCTTGATATCTTTTGCACCGATATTCGAGGTCATAATGATAATGGTGTTGCGGAAATCAACCTTTCGTCCCATTCCATCAGTTAAAACACCCTCATCAAGTACCTGCAGTAAAATATTGAATACATCGGGATGCGCTTTTTCAATCTCATCGATAAGAACGACTGAATATGGCTTGCGGCGGACTTTTTCCGTCAGCTGACCGCCCTCTTCATAGCCTACATATCCTGGAGGCGCTCCAACAAGACGACTGACCGAAAACTTCTCCATATACTCGCTCATATCGGCTCTGATCAGGGCATCTTCGGTGTCAAAAATGTAGCGGGTCAATGCCTTGGCAAGTTCGGTTTTACCGACACCTGTGGGACCGAGAAAAATAAAAGATCCAATAGGACGCGAAGGATCTTTCAAACCGGCACGGGTACGCTGTATTGCCTTGGTTATCTTTTTGATTGCCTCATCCTGACCGATGACCTCTTTTGTAAGGTCAGCTTCCATACTGAGCAGCTTTTTCGATTCAGACTGTGCAACCCTTGCTACGGGAATGCCGGTCATCATGGCAATAACTGAGGTTATATCGGCCTCAGTAACATCGTAAACGCTTTCGGAGGCCCGATCTTCCCACTCCTGTTTTGCATGATCAAGAGCATCAAGCAGGTTTTTCTCCTTGTCGCGGAGTCTTGCAGCTTCCTCGAAATTCTGCATCTTCACAACCTGGTTCTTCTCTGCCTTGACCTCCTCGATGGATTTTTCAAGCTCAAGAATCTCCTGCGGCACATGAATGTTGCTTAAATGTACCCTGGCACCGGCCTCGTCCATAACATCAATGGCTTTGTCAGGAAGAAAGCGGTCGGTGATATAGCGTTCGGAAAGCTTTACGGCTTTTTCGATAGCATCTTCGGAATAGTTCACATGGTGATGCGACTCATATTTCGACTTGATATTGTTGAGAATCTGTATGGTCTCATCAACAGAAGTGGGCTCGACCATAATTTTCTGGAACCTCCGGTCGAGAGCTCCGTCTTTTTCAATAAACTGACGATATTCGTCGAGCGTGGTTGCTCCGATACACTGCAACTCGCCCCGGGCTAAAGCAGGCTTGAAGATATTGCTTGCGTCAAGCGAACCCGAAGCCCCGCCTGCACCGACAATTGTATGCAGTTCGTCAATAAACAAAATCACATCGCGCGACCGCTCGAGCTCATTCATGAGAGCTTTCATCCTCTCCTCGAACTGTCCCCTGTACTTTGTGCCTGCAACAAGCGCTGCAAGGTCAAGGGCAACAACCCTCTTGTCATAAAGCACTCTGGATACCTTACGCTGGACAATCTTAAGTGCAAGGCCTTCGGCGATGGCCGTCTTTCCGACTCCCGGCTCTCCAATCAGCACTGGATTGTTCTTTTTACGGCGGCTCAAAACCTGGGCCACACGTTCGATCTCTTTTTCGCGTCCGATGATTGGATCGAGCTTGTCCTCAAGGGCAAGGCGGGTAAGGTCACGACCAAAGTTGTCGAGGACGGGAGTCTTGGTTCTCTCGCCTTTTCTCGGATCTGGTTTTTTCTGCTGCCGTTCTGAACCTCCCGACGAGTATGATCCCTCAAGCGGCGGCTCGTCTGACTCGCTCTTGCTGCTTGTGATGTTAATCAGTTCATCCCTTACAAGATCGTAGGTTACGCCAAACTGTTCGAGAATCTGAGCGGCAATATTATCATCACCTTTCATGATCGAAAGCAGAAGATGCTCAGTTCCTATAACGCTTGACTTGCAGATTTTCGCTTCGAGATAGGTAATTTTCAGCACCTTCTCTGCCTGCTTCGTCAGAGGAACATTGCCCATCTGGGTTGCAGGAACTTTAGGATGGGTACTTTCCTCAATTTTCTGTTTGAGGCTGAATAAATCTATCTTGAGGTTTTTCAATATCCTTGCACCTATACCTTCGCCTTCCTTGATAAGGCCTAGAAGAAGATGCTCTGTGCCGATATAGTCATGACCTAACCGCAGAGCCTCCTCACGGCTGAGTCGAATGACATCCTGTACTCTATTTGAAAAATTGCCTTCCATTCTTTATGTATCGATGTAATTGATGTGAATACCCTTAAGTAATAATGCACTCAGGAAAAAAGAGTGCGTAACAAAACTCTATTTATAAAGATAGCTACTTATAAACCCAATTCCATAAATCAGAAAACTCTTTTGAGCCGTTAATGGTTCTCCCTATCCTGACGAAGCTATGAATGTTCAGCACATCATTATCAATGACGGCAATCCCGAACACCGTGAATTATCCATTTACCGTACCGGAAAGATCAACAGGGTAAAGCTTCAGGACAAAACCTATACAACATACCACTCCCTTGAAATGGACGGCCATGATTATGCCGCGTTTTTTCATTATGGAATTGCAGAGGCCTTAAACAAACTGCCGTTTCTTTCTGAAAGCAACAATGGACTTGACAGCTGGGACGAGGCATTTCTTCATAACAGCAACCTTTCATCAATGAATAGGATTCTTGATGAATGCACGGCGGTAGTCGACCCTGAAAAGAAGGAAATAATTCTGCTTGGCTGGCATGATCAACCATTGCGAGTGGCTTATCTCCGTGAGATTGATCCTGCAAAATTTCTTGCTTTTATTGCCTCTCTAAAGCGGTTTATCGAGGAATCGGAAGCGAAAGGGTGCGATCTTGAGTTTATACTATAGAAAAAGGAAAGAAAGAGTTCAGAGCGTAAAAAGATAGTTCGGAAAGAACCTATTCTCGCCCCAGTAGAGATGAATGTATGAGGCTATGGTATTTTTTGCTCTGAACACAGGAGTTTCAATACTCTCTCCCCGGGCGTTCTTCACTGCTGCAATGTTCTGCAACTCTCCCTGCCGGCTAACGCGTGAGTAGTGAAATTCATGGCCGGAAAACTCTACCGCCGGTCTGTCATCCAGAACAACTTTTCTGTACCCGAGCGAGAGTTTCCCGTCCTGCATGGTAGTATCAAAATCGAAGACGCCACACATCGGCAATACCGTTCCTTCCTTGAGGGTGATAGCTCTTCCCAGATACATCATCCCGCCGCATTCGGCGTAGGCAACTCCTCCGTTACGGCAATACGAAGCGATTTGCTGCCGCATGGCGCCATTTGCGGAAAGTTGTTCTGCGTAAAGTTCAGGGTATCCACCTGCAAGATAGACCATATCAGCTTTCGGAAGCCGCTTATCATCGAGCGGACTGAAAAACACGATATCACCATACTCACTGAGTGCTTCAAGGTTTTCGTGATAGATAAAGTTAAAAGCCGCATCACGGGCAACAGCAATAACCCTGTCTCCTTTTTGCCCCGACACGAAAACCGGATCAAACGGAGGAAGAGCAACTTTTGTTATTTCAAGCAGACGTTCAATGTCAACAGTTTTTTTGACATGCTCCGCCATTGCAGCTATAACCCCCTCACGGCCGTACCCTGTTGAAGTGTCAAGTCCGAGATGACGTTGGCTTATTGCAACCGCTTTATTGTGAGGAAGATAACCAAGTGGTTCAACGCCGGCATCACGGGCGGCTGCTTCAAGGTAGCGATAGTGTGAAAGAGAATTGACCTGATTGAAAATTACTCCGGCAAGGTTCAGCCGGGGATCAAACGTCCTGAATCCATAGAGCAGGGGTGCTGCCGAATAGGCCATACTTTGGGCATTGACAACCATAATGACCGGGATACCGAGAGTAGTGGCTATCTCAGCACTGCTGCCTTCAGATTTTTCAGCCCCGTCAAACAGGCCCATCACCCCTTCGACTATTGACGCATCAGCATCTGATGAATATCGGTAAAAGAGCTTCTGCGCATGCTCTTTTGATGCCATGAAGGTATCGAGGTTGATCCCTGTCCGGCTCTTTCCTCCCCATGAAGCAGCCAGAGAGTGCAGGCGGGTATCAAGGTAATCAGGTCCGCATTTGAAGGGTTGAACTGTAAGCCCCCTCTCAGCAAAAAGCCTCAGGAGAGCCAGGGTCAAGGTGGTTTTTCCGGACCCGCTTGAGGGAGCTGCCAGAAGAAAAGCTGTTTTTATTACTTCCATCGTTACACCGCGCTATCCCTCTTGAGCTGCCGGGTCGGGATAAAGAAACTTATAATGCAAGGCGCTGGTAAGCTTATCGCTACTGACTATTTTATAGGGCGCAGGTTGGGCCGGCCGGGCCAGGGGGGGTAACGACATTCCTGCCTTTGCAGCGGCTCTGGTGTAGTAGTCGCGTCGCAGGGGATGCAGAGGACTGCAGGCATTGAATACCTCACCCCACTGCTGAAGTCGGATGATTTCAGAAATTATCTTTACACAATCATCGCGATGAATAAAGTTCATCGGCTGATCGGGATTGACGATCTCTTTCATGCTTGAGAGATACTTTTCCGCGTTACGGTCATAGCCGATCAAGCCGCCAAAACGCAGCACCGTGGTCTGAAACCCGCTCTCCTGCATCAGCATCTCCTCAACAAGCAGCAGAGCCTGCCCGGATGGAGATTCAGGATCAACAGCGTCCTCTTCGGTAACTTCCCTGTTGAGGGACGGATAGACCGATGTTGAGCTGACAAAGAGCACTGAACGGACAGGCGATTGACCGAGAGCGTCGATAAGCGATGAAAACTGTTCGATATGGTACTCGGCAATGTCATCGCGCCTCTCGGGCGGTATGTTGACGATAAGAATATCGCTGTGAAGAAAATCGGTGATATCCTCTCCGTTCACCTCGGGATCAAGCTCAACAAGAAAAGGCTCGAGGCCGGCTTCGCGAAGTGTTTCAAGGTTTTCCTCTCTCGTGGTTGACCCCTTCACCTGATAGCCCGCTTTGACAAGAGCTTTTGCAAGTGGCAACCCAAGCCAGCCGCAGCCGAGAATAGTGATGGTTTCTTTTTGCATGTGCTTATTTTGCGGTTACTCTATTTCATTGACCTAATGTAGTTGATAAGCCACAGCATTTCAACTGAATTCACACTGAGTTTTAAGCCTTTCATTCAGTAAAAATCTTCAGGCACTTTCTCCTGAACCGGCTTTTGCAATCAACTCGTCAAGACAGGTGCTGCAGACGCATGTTTTATAGCGTTCGGCAAGGTGATCTTTGACTTCAGCAGGAACGACTCTTGTGGCACACCAGCATGCGGGCGAAAGGCTGCAGGTAAAGGATTTACCGCATTGAGGACAGGTTACAGTTTTTGCGCTCTCTGTACTATGATCGATGGAATTTGTCATAATGCAACACAGGTTATGTTTAAAGAGGTTAGAGCTATACCGCCATTGTCTGGCGCAGCGCTTTCTGCCATCCGTTTAAAAGCTTATCTCTCGTTTCGGGCTCCATGGCAGGCGTGTAGGTTGTTTGTACCTTATGCAAAGCAAGTAAATTTTCACTTGATTGCCATACCCCTGTCTGCAATCCGGCCAGATAGGCAACACCGAGCGATGTCGATTCAATATTGGCCGGTTTCAGGATTGGAATAGCAAGGATATCTGCCTGAAACTGCATAAGGAAAGCGTTGCTCACTGCCCCGCCGTCAACCATGAGTGCTTTTGGAAAAATTCCTGTGTCAGCCACCATAGCCCTGAATACATCACAGGTTTGATAGGCTATCGATTCGAGGGCTGCACGGACAATATGGTTTCTGTTGGTACCTCTCGTCAGCCCGACAATGGCCCCCCGTGCCTCCATCTGCCAATGGGGAGCGCCAAGACCTACAAAAGCCGGCACAATATACACGCCCGCATTAGTTGAAACCTCCTGCGCCATTGTTTCCGATTCCCTTGCATCCTTAATCAGCTTGAGCTCATCCCTCAGCCACTGAATAACTGCTCCTCCGATAAAGACCGACCCCTCGAGAGCATAACAGGGTCTGCCTGCCGCATTGATGCCGAGCGTTGTCAAAAGGCCGTTGTGTGACTCAATGAAGGTATCGCCGGTGTTCATGACCATGAAGCAGCCGGTACCATAGGTATTCTTGATAGATGCTGGCTCGAAACAGCACTGACCGAAAAGAGCGGCCTGTTGGTCGCCGGCAACAGCGGCAATAGAAACATTGTAAAGCTCCTTAAGGGCAGTTACCCTGCCGTAATCGTCCATAGAGTTCTTTACTTCCGGCAGCATCGACTCCGGGACAGCAAAGAGATCGAGCAGCTCTTTATCCCACTGTTTCTCTCTGATATTGAACAGCAGCGTTCTGGATGCGTTGGTGAAATCGGTTGCATGAACCCTTCCGCCTGTCAGTTTCCAGACAAGCCAGCTGTCGACTGTGCCGAAAAGAAGGTTATCTGGATTCAAATAAGGATGGTGGTCAAGAATCCAGCGGATTTTTGTAGCGCTGAAATAGGCGTCGAGTGGCAGTCCGGTTTTGGCTGTGATGAGCTCTTGTTCCTTTTCATAGCGTCGACAAAGCTCGCTGGTCCGCCTGCATTGCCAGACGATGGCGTTATAGATCGGGTTGCCGGTTATCCTGTCCCAGACTATTGTGGTTTCACGCTGGTTTGTAATGCCGATAGCTGTAATTGGCTGGTCATGCCTCTCTATCAGCTCTTTCACCCCATCGACTGCAGTTTGCCATATCTCTTCAGGATCATGCTCCACCCACCCTTCCTGAGGATACATCTGGGTTAATTCCCGGTAAGCTTTCGCAATAACCTGCCCTCCAGAGTTATAAAGGATAGAGGTAGTTCCTGTGGTTCCCTGATCGATTGCAAGAATTGCCATGCTTTATTATTCCTTCGTTGCCCTACATCAGCCTGAAATCGTGAATATCAAGGTGAATCAATACCGGGCCACCGAGCGGCTTGCCTTTCGGCCCTTTGGGGGTTACCCGCCTTACCGAAGGGTAGACAAGTCCGGTGCTGTTTTGCGCGTGCTGCAGAACAACATTGGATGCTGCTGCAAGCGGGCTGATGATATCTGCAGTATAGTCATGTTGAATCAGGCGGCCGGTCTCTGGGTCAAACCTGAATCGCTGCACCCGGCTGTGAGTCGGAATTGCGTCAGGAAATCGCGCCTCAAGCCAACCCGGTTCGAGCTCCTTCCAGGTGATTTCCTCACGCATCAGCAGCGCCGGCAGGGTAAAATAATTCCAGGAAGCATAGTTGGCGAAATAGGCCATATCGAGGTCATCCCAGTAGAACAACCTTCTGCCGATTTTGAAATAATCGCGTGCATTCCTCCGCTCTGCAATGACCTTCCCCTCTTCATTTTCCAGCCGTACGTCAAGGCCCTCAAGTATTCCAGTGATAGCAGGGCTTCGGCCAATCGGGGTCAAGGTTGAAAATGGTCGGTGAACATCTAAAACCATTCTGGCATGATGGAAAAACGGTCGCCGCTTCAGGGTAAAGGCTAGCCCGTAAGCACTTATCTCGGTTTCAAGAGTTTTGGCGTTTTCCCAAAGCGTGCGACCGCCATACGCGGCAATTGCTTTTTCTGCTGTTTCTGTCAGACTCATAGTAAAATCTGTTTTTATTTTTCACTCCCCCTGCTTCTCAATAAGATATTTCCAGTATTTCATGGGCATATTGGATTTCTGGAGACGTGGATTTTTGCGATCGGGGATGGCTATGGTTTTAAAGAAGGCCTGCCAGAGTGCCTGTACCTTTTTTTCGTCTTCAGAGAGGGCGGGAGTGGTGAATTGTTCGATGGTACCAAACTGAAGGGTGCCATTGTCCCAGCGGGCTGCAATGCGCCGTTTGACATCATAGAGAAACCAATGCTGCGCCTTGAGCCTGCGGCTGAAGTGGTAGGCAAGGGGGTTGATGATATTGTAGTCTGGTTCCATTTTCGCAAGATATGCACCATCCTGAAGTTTTTCGAATCTTAGAAGTCCTTTCATCCGGTGCAGCTCCCTGCCGGCTTTTTTTGCGACATTGATAATATCACGAACAGCCGGATGAGTGAGATAACCCTTAACCTTGTCGCCATGCTTGAAGGCTAATGAGACATAGTGCAGCAGGCTGGTTTCCATCCCCTCCTTTTCTGCAAGCATAAAGGAATAAAGGGTATGAGCAGCATCGGGGGCTTGCTGTTTCAGCCGGAAAAAAAGGGATTCTGCCAGGGTTGCATCAGTGCCTATAGTGAATCCCTCTTCAAAAAGAGTATCCATGCGCTCTCGGAGCGTTACCTTTTCCGGATCGGGCTCCTCTTCAAGGATCCATGCAATGGAAGACAACAGGCCATCAGCAGTGCCGTCGTAAAGGTAGCTGTTCATAGTTATGCAAAAAGACCTGGCAATACAAGTTGTTTGGGAAGTACCGAAACCGCCGCCTCTCTGCTTTCGCCAAGCAGCAGCCGCTGGCGGAGAAATCCTGGTGGAGAATCATGTTTTTCAGAAGACCTGCCAGAGCATGTGATAAAATATTTCGCCCGTTTAATAACTACCCCTATTTTTTTCAAGCTCTCAGGGGTAATGAGAGAAAAGCGGCGGGCAGCGACAATTCGTTTGGCTGAAAGAACCCCGATACCGGGTACTCGCAAGAGTGTGGCATAGTCTGCGCGATTAATCTCAACCGGAAAAAATTCAGGGTGGCCGAGAGCCCAGGCTGTCTTGGGATCGAACGATTCATCAAGATGAGGTGCATCGTCCGAAAGGATCTCTTCGGCAGAAAAGCCGTAAAAGCGCAACAGCCAATCGGCCTGATAGAGGCGGTGTTCTCGTAAAAGAGGGGGAGCGGCAAGCACGGGAAGACGGTTATCAGCTATAACCGGCACATAAGCAGAATAGTAGACGCGTTTGAGGTTCATTTTTTTATAGAGCCCCTCGGAAAGTCGCAATATCTGAAAATCGGTTTCCGGGCTTGCCCCGATAATCATCTGGGTACTCTGGCCTGCAGGAGCAAACAGGGGTGCCCGGCGACTCGCCTTGCGCTCTACCAGGCTGGTCGCTATCTCCCTGCCGATAAGCGCCATTGGCTCAAGAATCGCATGTTTATGCTTTTGTGGTGCAAGTCGCTGAAGCGAAGCTTGGGAAGGGAGCTCAATGTTGACGCTGATACGATCGGCATAGAGGCCGGCTTTTCGTACAAGTTCACTGCTGCTGCCAGGAATGATTTTCATGTGTATGTATCCGCCGAACTGCTCTTCGGTGCGCAGGGCTTCGGCAACCCTGACCATACGTTCCATAGTATTATCGGGACTCTGAAGGACAGCAGAGCTTAAAAAAAGGCCTTCAATGTAGTTTCGACGGTAAAAATCAAGAGTAAGATCAATCACTTCTCGGGCAGTAAAAGATGCTCGCTCAACAGGATTGGTAGACCGGTTCACACAGTAGGCACAGTCGTAGATGCAGTCGTTGGAAAGAAGGATTTTTAATAGCGAGATACACCGTCCGTCATCCGCCCATGAGTGGCAGATGCCGCTGCTGGATGTATTGCCGGTTCCGCCATTGTGCCCCTCGCGTTTGCTTCCGCTGGAAGCACACGAGGCGTCGTAACGCGCCGCACCGGAAAGTATCTGTAATTTCGCAAGGGTATCCATGGTTGAAATATACAGAACCGCAACAAGAAAAGGGGAGAGTATATGAGTCGGCGTAGCGGGATTTGAACCCACGACCCCTTCCACCCCAAGGAAGTGCGCTACCAGGCTGCGCTATACGCCGATAAGTCAGATAAGGAAGTAATTATAAGAAAATCTGTGGATTAAAATAATCTTTTTTCGAGGTCTCAGGCTCTGAAACAAGCGTAGTTACTGATCAAACACAAGGCACAACTGCACTTTATCAACATTTCAGCAAGAGATCAACAGCATTCTGCTTTTTGCAGAAACAGGAAAAAAGACGGCATTCTTAGCGCAAAAATTAAACCTATCTTTCTTTGAATAAACAAGTTAGATAAAAAACAACGCCGTAAAGCGAGACACTTCACTTGAGACAGGACACCTTGAAACGCCTCGTTATCAACATTCTATACACATTCGAGATTAACCTATATACGCCGGAATCGATGCTTCAGATACTCAACAACCGGCGGCATTAGGGAGATGACAATAATAGCCATAATCAGCAGCTTGAAGTTCTGCTGAACAAGAGGAAGCTGACCAAAAAAATAGCCGCTGTAACTGAACAGTCCTACCCAAAGGGCGGCACCGACAACATTAAACAGAATAAATCGACTATAAGTCATAGCTCCCACGCCGGCAACAAATGGAGCAAATGTTCTGATAATGGGAATGAAGCGGGCAATTATTATAGTCTTGCCTCCATATTTTTCAAAAAAACCATTTGTTTTTGCAAGATGCTCCGGATTTAAAAAACGGGACTTTTCGTATTGAAATACTTTGGGGCCGATCTTTTGCCCAATCTGGTAGTTCACGGTATCGCCCAACACTGCTGCAATAAAAAAGAGGACAAAAAGTAAGTGCGGATCAAGCGATGAGCCGGGCATTGATGCCAGAGAGCCCGCGGCAAAAAGAAGAGAGTCACCAGGCAGAAACGGAGTAACAACAAATCCTGTTTCACTGAAAATAATGAGAAAAAGAATAGCATAAAGCCAGAGTCCATATTGTGCGGCAAGGAGCTGAAGATGGGTATCAATGTGGAGAATGAAGTCTGCGAGGGACGAGATAAGAACGGTAAAAGAATAATCCATGTTGAACCCGTTGAATAGTGAACCCTCTCTGTTTTAGCTTCACTAATGTAGTCATTGAAGCAATGAGTCGCAAAATCCCGGCTGGCCCTGTTGAGCGCGGAGAGACATGAGAAAAGTTATTATTGTTATATATTGGTTTGTCTTTTCCATAAGAAACCATGCAACTCCGATGAGTTATTTAGAGTTATCCCGATGTAAACTTTATTACGAAGACACTGCTGATTCCGATCCTTCCGGCAAGGGAAAAAGCGTCGTGCTTTTTGTGAACGGCTGGGCAGTATCGTCACGATATTGGAAGCCGCTTGTCAATGTACTCTCGAAGGATTACCGATGCATTACCTATGACCAGAGTGGTACAGGAAAAACTGTCATCACGGGATATAAGCCGACCTTTACCATTCAGGGCTTTACCGATGAAGCTGGTGCACTCATAGAACATCTGGATCTCCAGAAATCAAAAGAGCTTCATATTGTCGGGCATTCGATGGGTGGTATGGTTGCAACCGAACTCTGCATTCGATATCGTGAAGCACTTTTATCGGCAACTATCGTTGCCTGTGGTATTTTTGAAGAGACAGCGCTTACCTCTCTTGGCCTTATGTTTCTAGGCGGACTGATTGATTTTTCAATGAGTTTCCGCAACATTTTTCTGCACGAACCGCTGAAAAGCCTTTTTATCAAGAGGGCTGCATCGAAAGAGATCCCAAAAGAGTACCACGATATCATTGTTGAAGACTTCACACAGTCCGACAAAGAAGCAACAAACGCTGTCGGAAAGTTTTCCATCGACCCTGAGGCACTGAGGAGATACACCCGCCATGTTATCAATATCGCTTCGCCGGTTTTATGCTGTGTAGGAATGGCGGATCATACCATCCCTCCCGAAGGAACAATATCGCTCTTTAAAAAACGCCAGCAAGAGGCATCAGTACCTACAAGGCTTGCAAAATTCATGGATCTCGGCCACTTGCCGATGCTTGAAGAGACTGCTGAGTTTGCCGGGGAACTGAAAAAACATTTTGAATTTGCTGAACAATTTTATAAAAAGAGTCCGCTGGAAAACAGAGCCAATACATAACAGCTGATTTCATGACCATCATATTGCGACAGGGAATCCAACACTAAAGATCAATCGATACTGTGAGTAAAATATTTACCAAAGGCACTCTTCTCTTTGTTGCCTTTTTCATTACCATAACTCTTACAAGCCTGAAGTTATCGGCGATGAGCAACTTTCTGGGACTGCCGAGCCTTGAAGAACTTGAAAACCCAAATCCGGAACTTGCCTCTCTTGTCTATTCGGAAGATGGTGTCCTCCTTCACAAGTTTTTTCTGAAAAACCGAACGTTCATTCCTCTTAAATCCATTCCGCTTTCAACTCGCTATGCGTTAATCGCTACCGAAGACGTCGCTTTTTACCAGCACTGGGGTGTTGATCTGAGAAGACTTACACTGGCAATGGGTGAAAATATCCTTAAGGGACGGACCCGCTGGCAGGGAGCAAGTACCATTACCCAGCAGCTTGCCAAAAACCTCTACCTTACCCAGGAGCGTACCGTCAGTCGAAAAGTCAAGGAGTTTGTTACCGCAATAGAACTGGAAAAAACCTACACAAAAGATGAGATCCTTGCCCTCTATCTGAACACTGTATATTTCGGATCAGGAGCTTACGGCATAGAGGCTGCAGCACATACCTATTTCGGTAAACCGGCTTACCGGCTTACATTGCCTGAAAGTGCAACGCTGATTGCAACGCTGAAAAATCCTACTGCTTACAACCCGGCCAAAGATCCTTCAAGTTCTGTGGGAAGAAGGAACCTTATTCTTTCGCTGATGGAAAAAGCCCAATTTATAACACCAAAGCAGGCTGAAACCGGCAAGAAAACTCCTCTGGTGTTGAAATACACAGCGGTAAGCCATCAGGGCCTGGCACCCTACTTCACTGAATATATCCGCCAGACCATCAGGCCTTCATCGAACCTGGGGAACATTGACCTCTACCGCGATGGACTCTCCATTCAGACAACGCTTGACAGCCGCATGCAGAGCTATGCCCAGCTTGCAGCATCTGAACACCTTGCTGAACTGCAGGCTTCTTTTGACCGTGCATGGAGATGGTCTGAACCACTGAAAAACCAGATTATCAGAGAGAGCGAACGATTCAAGGGGCTCATCGAAGAGGGGCAATCGGATCAGCAGGCAATGGCTAAACTTAAGGCCGACAAGGTATGGCTGGATGAGACCCTGCGTGCAAAAACCAGAATACAGGTTGCCCTTGTGGCTATAGACCCGACCAACGGTCATGTCAAGGCATGGGTTGGTGGCAACAAGTTTGCTCCTGATGATTACAAGTATCAGTTTGACCACGTCTGGCAGGCAAAACGTCAACCTGGTTCAACGTTTAAACCATTTGTTTATACAGCAGCCATTGACAAAGGAATTCCAGCTAATTTCCAGGTTCTTGACCAGCCTCTCGAACTTAACAGCGGTAATGGCACAATCTGGTCACCGAGAAATTCTGATGGTTCGTCAGGTGGTATGACTACTCTACGTTCTGCATTAAGCCATTCACTGAACCAGGTTACTGTGCGACTTGCTTATGAACACCTCTCTACATCTGAAATCATCAGCTATGCAAAAAGAATGGGTATCTCCTCGCCACTGGCATCCAACCTTTCAATCTCTCTTGGAACCTCAGAAGTGACCCCGCTTGAACTTGCAGGGGCATATTCAACATTTGCCAACAACGGTATTTGGAATGAACCTGTCTCGATACTGAAGGTCGAGGACAAGCATAACCGTATGTTATCTGCATACACATTGAATCGGCGTTTTGCTATTGACTCTACCACCAATTTTGTGATGGTATCAATGCTTAAGGATGTGATTAACAAAGGGACAGCTAATGCTGTCCGAGCGCGCTATGGCTTTGATGTAGAGGCTGCAGGAAAAACCGGTACAACCCAAAGCATGAGAGATGCCTGGTTCGCAGGGTTCACCCCTCAACTTGTTGCTGTTGTATGGACTGGGTTTGATGACGAGCGCATAAAGTTTACCTCGATGGAGTATGGTCAGGGTGCTCGGGCGGCACTTCCTATCTGGGCGAATTTTATGAAGCGTTGCTACAGTGACCGGTCACTGAGACTTGTGAACCGATATTTTCATATCCCAGAAACTGTCATTGCCATTCCAATGTCCGGCCCGACGAATACTCCTTCCGAGCTGCTTGGCAATGATGTTTATATTGAATACTTCACCCCGAAAGGCTTTAAATTCTATCAGACCCATCCAACTCAACCGGCCGATGGAAATACTATTTCATCAGAGGGCAATAACGGCGCTCAAGGGAACGACAATGGAGTTTTAACCCCGCAGAACCCCGTTCCCGGGGCACGCCAGAAGCCGGAAGGTGTATTCTGATTTCTCTGTTTATTTAACACACAATTATTGTTCTTATGCAATCTGTTTTAGTACTTGATTTTGGATCGCAATACACTCAATTAATCGCTCGTCGCATTCGTGAACTAGGTATTTATTCTGAAATTCTTCCCTATAATACCTCACCAGAGACTATCAGGGAGCACAACCCAAAAGCAATTATCCTTTCAGGCGGACCAACCAGTGTCTATGGAGAATCTGCTATACTTCCTGATGGGGAAATCTTTTCGCTCGGTATCCCAGTACTCGGTATATGCTATGGACTTCAGGCTATTGCCAAGCATTTCGGAGGAGAAGTTGCCGGTTCATTAAAACATGAGTTCGGACGTGCGAAAATCATAGTTACCCATGACGGGGAACATGAAAGTCTCCTTTTCCATGACATTCCGGACTCAGATGTCTGGATGAGCCACGGCGATAAAGTGATCAGGCTTCCAGAAGGTTTCAGAGTAACTGCGAGCAGCGGAAACTCTGAAATGTGCGCCATTGAAAGCTTTGGAAGCAAAGCTGCTCTTAAAATCTATGGCCTGCAATTTCACCCTGAAGTTCAGCACACCCTCTATGGCAAACAACTTCTTTCGAATTTTCTTATCACTATCGCGGGAATAAAACCAGACTGGTCATCAAAAAGCTTTATCGCGCACCAGATTGAGGAAATTGGACGAAAAGCAGGCAAAGAAACAGTCATCTGCGGTATTAGTGGTGGTGTTGATTCAACCGTTGCAGCGGTTATGGTCAGTCGGGCCATTGGCAAACAACTTCACTGCGTTTTTGTTGATAATGGACTTCTCAGGAAGAATGAAGCTGAAAAGGTAATGAGCTTTCTCAAACCTCTTGGCCTTAAGGTCACCCTGGCAGACGCATCCGATTTGTTTCTGAAGCGCCTTAAAAATGTTGCTGCTCCTGAAAAAAAGCGCAAAATCATTGGAAGAACCTTTATCCAGATATTTGAAGAACATATACATCAAGAAAAATTCCTTGTGCAGGGCACCCTATACCCTGACGTGATTGAAAGTGTCAGTGTGAAAGGTCCGTCGGAAACTATCAAATCGCACCACAATGTTGGTGGGCTACCTAAGCGCATGAAGTTAAAACTTATTGAACCCCTTAGAGAGTTGTTCAAAGATGAGGTACGTTCTGTAGGACGCGAACTTGGCATTGCTGAGGATATCCTTATGAGGCATCCATTTCCCGGTCCCGGTCTTGCTGTCAGAGTACTTGGATCCGTCAACAAAGAAAGGCTCGATATCCTTCGGAATGCTGATGAAATCTATATTGAAG
>Ga0118677_10002507_pt1 | contig 36814 bp, 22 predicted proteins | sample AliMusrvi5mmetaG_FD_86154 | JGI IMG/M metagenome (GOLD analysis project Ga0118677, IMG submission 86154)
GCACAACGCACCTTCGCCCCGTCAAATCCGCCCGCTCATGTCGAGCCGCATCAGTGCACCTCGAAATCGGCCTCCGAAACCCACCGGACGATAGCCCACCTGCCATCAGCGCCGACTCTGTGAGAAATGGCGGTTAGCGACCGGTCATGAGAGTATCGCTGCGCCTGGCTTGGCCCGACTGCTGGCACGGGCAGGCTTGGAAGTGGTCGGTTCTGCCTGGATCAGCGCCAACTAAATCGTGCTTGACTCAAGGTCCAGATAGGGCGTTGTTTCGCCCTCGCGGCGCCACCGCGCGTAATTCTTTTTCAAAGTAGGCAGCACCGCTGGTTGTCGCCGCTCACTGGTGAGCCTGCACCCTGCTGGGCGCAGTCCCATCCCCGGTCCACGAGCCTGGCGGAGCTTGGCGAATCGCGTCGTCCCACACAGCCTTCAGCTTGGTGTTGTCCGGTTCGAGATCCATGCACGTGTGCAACTCCGCGAGCCCCTCCTTCCAACGCCCCACTCTGAGCAGCGCCACGGCCATGTTGAAGCGGAAGAGGCCGCTTTCCGGATTGAGTTCGTGCGCGGCGCTGTACTTCGGCAGGGCACCCTTCAGGTCACCCGTTTGTTGCAACTTGACGCCCTCATTATTGAGGCGGTTGGCGGTCAGATGATTCTGCATCTGCTCGTCTTTCCGGGCAATGATCTCCGCTAGTTGCTTGCTGACCGCTCGTGCTTCCGCCTCCCGGCTGTCTTGGTGCAGAGCTCGTTGCAGGTTGAAGAGCGCGGTCTGGTCAGTGGCATCGACGGAAATCGCTTGTTGCAGATGCTGGACCGCTTCGTGCGGCTGTCCGCGATGGAGGTACTCAGCGCCCAGACGCGCCTGAGCGGAGGCATCGCGAGGATCGAGAGTTGCAGCGTGCTCGAAGGCAGCAAATGCGCCGACGTCATCCTGTTGGGCCTTGCGCGCCTGTCCGAGGTCGGACCATGCGGCAGCGAGATCCGGCCTCAGCTTGAGCGCCAGCGCGAGTTCTGCGGCCGCTTTCTCCGCGAGCCCCTCCTGGGTGTAGACCTTGGCCCGCAGAAAGTGCGGCACGACTGCGTCAGGGTTCGAGCCGAGAAGCTTAATGGCACGATCAAGATGCTGTGCGGCGGCGGGCAACTCGCCGAGTTCGCCCAGCGCCATGCCGAGATTCGACTGCGCTTGCGCGAGATTGGGACTAAGCTTCACCGCAAGCTCGAACTCTGGCCGGGCATGGTCTATGTCCAGCGCGGCGTGGTACGCTTCACCCAGCGCATCGTGTGCTTCGGCTGAGTTGGGCAACAGTCGGACGGCCGCCTGTAATTGCTTCAGTGACTCGGGTGCCTTACCCATCGACGCGAGGAGGCTCCCCAGCAGCAGCCGCGCCTCGCCGTTGCGGGGTTCCTTCCCAGTCAGTTCTTCGAGCAAGGCGACCGCCTTCGCAGTCTGCCCCTTGGCCGCCAAGTCCCATGCCGTCTCCAGCGGAGCACGCTGCGCCAGCAGTGTGCCGGCTACTGCCAGAAATGCCCAGAATCGTCGCACGCGACCACCTCTTCCTTCCCCAGTCCATGGGATCCCCGCTGGCGGGGATCCCAGCGCCCCCTTATGTCTTAAGCCGCACCGGGGCCGCGGCGGCCGCGGGAAACTCCTGAGTGTGAGTGATGCCTGAACCTTCGGTGATGAAGACCAGTCGATCGGCCGAAATGCCCGCGAACTTCTCTACTAGTCCGAGCGGCCAGCGCACCTCAAGATCGACCGTTGCGGCACTGCCCAGGCCGAAGTGCAGCCTGCGGTCATTTACCGAGAGATATGAACACTGGCCTAACACCTCCTGGACATGGACCTTGCCGAGGTAACGCGCTGTCACGCGCGCTCCGATCGCACTGCGGTTCGACTTCACTCCGGTGAGCTTGACCTTGATCCAGTGGTTGCTGCCGCTGATATCGTTCCGGAGCAGCGATGGCGGCTCATAGTGATTGACGATCACGACGTCCACGTCACCGTCGTTATCGAAGTCGCCGAATGCGCAGCCGCGGCTGATGTGCGGTGACTCAATGCCTGGTCCGGCTTCCGAGAGCAATTCCTCGAAGTGCCCGTTGCCGAGATTGCGGAACAGCACCCGAGGCGTTTTGTTGGGCGGGAACCCAGTGCGCGCGTCAAGCTCCGGATAGATGCCTCCGGTGACGCAGAAGATGTCCGGATTGCCGTCGTTGTCGAGGTCCTGGATGCCCACGCCCCAGCTGATGTAGCGCGTCTCCACCGCGAGGCCCGAGCGGATAGTGGAGTCCTCGAAGCTACCTTTGCCATTGTTCACTAGGACTGCTGGCGTGTCGCCCGAGAAGTGCGTCTTAATAATGTCCAGGGCCCCGTCAAGCCGCAGGTCGCCTATGCCGACGCCCATACCGGCCTGCACCTGCCCGTCGTCACTGAGCGCAATGCCGCTCTCGAAGCCCTCCTCGCGGAAGGTTCCATCGCGGTTATAACGAAATAGGCGGCTCGGCGTGGAGTCACACGCCAGCAGGATGTCAGGCCAGCCGTCATTGTCGAAGTCGGCCGCCACCGCCGTGAGGCCGTAGCCGCCTGAGACTTTGTCGATGCCCGCCGCCGCCGTCACGTCGGTGAAGCTCCCGTCCCCGTTGTTGTGATACAGCGAGTGCTTGCCATACGGCAACCCGAAGGGCCCGCAGAAGACGTCGGAGTGGTTGCAACTCGGATCTCCCGAGCGCGGAACGACGTTGATGTCGAAGTCGGCGTAGTTGGAAACGAACAGATCAAGCCTGCCGTCGCGATCATAATCCACGAAGGTGCAGCCGGCACCGAGACGGGGCATCGCGCTCAATAACCCGGCCTCCTTCGTGACGTCGGTGAAGGTGCCATCTCCGTTGTTCCGGTACAGGACGTTCTGCCCGTAGTAGGTGATGAAGATGTCTTCGAAGCCGTCGTTATTGTAATCGCCGACCGTGACACCCTGGGCAAAGCCGCGGCGCCAGAGCCCGGCCTGGCGCGTAACGTCGCTGAACGTGCCGTCTCGATTGTTCTTGTACAGCCGGTTGGAGGCGTCCTCGGGTGGATCGCCGAAACGCGAGCCGCACAGCATCAGGATGTCAAGCCAGCCGTCGTTGTCGTAGTCAAGGAAGGCGATGCCGCAGCTCATCGTCTCGAAGATGTAGTCGGCCCGGAACTGATGGCCGGCGATCACCGCAGTCTTCAGACCCGCCTGGGCCGCCACATCAGTGAAATGGGCGTGGAACGGCAGTCCCGAGGGCTTGCCGCGCACCGCCGGCTTCACTCCGCGTGACGCCATACCCTGCCCGAAACCAGGGGCGGCGGGCGCGAGCATACCTAGAAAGATGCGGCGGGAGAGGGCACTCATCGGGGCGGAGCGTCGTCTGAACGACCAGTATACCGACAACCCTCGCGCCCGTCCTCAAAAACTGCGACACGAACTGCGACGGCATTTCATCCGACTTCGCGTTGCGGCTGAAGACCTGCTTCAAAGTCGAGGCACGGGACGGAGGGTCCCTCAAGTATCAGTTCCGCCGAAATAGCAGGTCTGTGGCGGCTGGCTGTCTACTCAGGAATGGCGCGAGCGCTGACCAGAGAGACTTTGCTGGGAACATAGTTCTCCACGGTGGTGGTCAGCAGCGCTTGGAAGTACTTGGGGAGTGTCTTCTGGTCGGCACTAGACTCCAAGAGCGACTTGCGCAGCTCGCCCAGCCGTGCCGGGTTGGTCACAAACTCCATCGCAGCTTGGGTGCCTTGCGTGTAGATGCCGTAGAGCAGCAGGACGCGCTCTTCCTTCCGTTCGTTAGGGAGCATCAGCACCAGGCCGTAATCGCGGCTGAGATGGCCCGTCACCGGGTCGAATTCCGGGCGGTACACCGCCAGTTCTTTCGGCCGGGGGCGCTTATTGGCGATGACCCCGCCATGAAACTCAAAACCCTCCGGGTTCACGAACACCCTGCTGCTCCAGGATTGATACCCCCCCAGCAGCACGCAGTTCGAGCGTTTGATGGACTCGTAGTCAACCATGTGCCCAGCGATGACTTGGAACCTCTGGCCGGCGCTGCCGAGGAAATCGGAGAGCCTCAGCAACCCCAGAGCTTCACCCATTCCAGTGAAGTCGGTGGTGGTGGGTACGAATCGGAATTCCGGCATCTCCCGAAAATGGACAGTGTCGCGAAACTCCGGGAACTTGTCCTTGTCGACCAGTTGAGACTTGCCCCAGATGGCTGGGCTATCGCCGCCGTGCGCGGGGCGCAAAAGCAGTGCCCCTGGCAGGACCAGGAGTGGCGGCGCGGCAGGGGGCATGAACGGTCGCCAGAACCACTTGGCTTCGTCGGGAAGCCTGGGGGGAACAACGACGGAGCCGCCCGGCAATAAGATGCCGCGGAGCGTCCACCCGGCAGATGAAGCGCATGCCAACGTGACGAGAATGAGCAGCCAAGCTGGCCGCCGCCGGACGGGAAGGGAGGCTGAAGGCAGATCCAGCAGTGGCGGCGCGGGGAGCGGCGACTCCCCGTTAATCCTGGTGAATACCGGCACGTAGCCACCCGCGGGCAAGTCGATCCGCAGACGGTCACTCTTACCGTCATCCTCGTAATAGGCCAAGAGGGACTTCCGGGTTTCATGCGCCTGCACTCGAACGATGGAGTCGCGTTGAGGATCGAAATCGTGCCCGCGTTCGAAGATGTCTACCCCGATCGCGTACTCGTTGGCAGCACTGGAGACTCCCGAGAGGGCCTGCTCGCAGAGGAATTCGAGGAAGCGGCTCTTCTTCTTCGCGCGGGCGAAGTGGCGGCTGGCGAGGATGCGGTTGAGCTCCTCGCGCACCTCGTAGCGCGAAACGCCGGCCGGCAAGTTGGGCAAGTGGATTCTCCCGACGGGTTCATTCTATCCCAGAAACGCCGGTTATGAGCGACGTTAGCGAATGTTAGCTGGAGGCCGAAAAGCAGTCTAGTGGCGGCCCAATTCTGATCGCAAGTCATTGCAAATAACCAATCTGCTCAATAGCGTAGACGATTTAGGAGCGAGCCGGTACGTCAGCGGGAGGCCATACTGACATGGTCGGGAACGGCAGCTAACGCTTTCGCTAACCTATATAGCGTTTTTGTCGTTCACAACATGCCGTAAGCTCACTCACAGTAAGGTGGGAATCGCCGTGGGTAGGGCCACGGTTGGCCTTCGGCCACAACACCCGAGTTTGCGAGTTCCCTACTGCTAGGGAGTTAATTGGCCCCGACGGTTCAGCGCGGGACAGGAGCCACTGTATCTGATGTGCCGGAGAGGTCCTGCGAGCATGGCCCAGTTGGGCTGCTCCACGTAGAAGCTGACAACGAATGCGAATGATGGCGTCGTGAACGCTGTCATCCGGAGAAAGCGGAGAGGGTCATGAGGAAATCACAATTAATACTGATGCTCGTGTGCATCCTGCTGTGCGTAACGCAGGCTGGATTGGCGCAAACTACTCGCGGTCGTGTCCAAGGTCTCGTGACCGACGAGAGCAAGGCGGTGGTTGCCAACGCCACAGTCACGCTGCTCAATGTCAATACCCAAGTTAAGGTAGTCCGCCAAACGAGCGCCACCGGTTTGTACGTATTCGACAATGTCGATCCGGGGAGCTACTCAGTGACTGTCGAAAACGCCGGGTTTAGCCGCGCCGTTCAGAAGAACGTCCTGGTGCAGACCGGCGGCGACGTGACCGTGAATGTCGCACTGAAGACGGGCTCGATCCAAACCACGATCACGATCACCGACACGCCCGAGTCGGTGGAATTCAACTCCGCCAACAAGGACATTACGCTTGACTCCACGATGGTCAATGAGGTTCCGCGCCTCGACCGGAACCCGTTTAAGCTGACGTTGCTCACGCCGTCCGCGTTCAACACGCGCGGCGAAATCCAGCCATATAACTCCTGGGGCGCCAATAGCGTCGACTTAGGCGGCGGCACGAACCTGAACAACGAATTGCGGGTCGATGGCAGCCCGATCGGCACCGGCTACAAGTCCACCGTCGTGCCGAACATCGACGCCTTGCAGGAAGTCGTCGTTTCGACCAACAGCGTGGACGCCGAGACCGGCCACAGTGGCGGTGGCGCAATCACGATCACCACCAAAGCCGGGACAAACGAGTGGCACGGCAGCGGCTTCTATCTGGGCCGATACCCTTGGGCGAGCGCCATGGCGGACCGGACTCAGAATCCTCCTTACACTACCAGCACCCGTCAGCACATGTATGGCGGTACCATCGGCAATCCAATTCTAAAGAACAAATTGTTCAGCTTCTTCTCGCTGGAGCGCTGGAAGCAGACGGCCCCGTCGAACTCCATGACCAACACGCCCCCGACCGATCTCGAGCGGAACGGCGACTTTTCGCAGACGATGTACGACCTCGGCGGCGGACAAACAGGACTGCGCACGATCTACGACCCAGCCGTCCCGTCTACGACTGACGCCCAAGGCAATCTCACTCGATCGCCCTTTGCAGGAAACGTCATTCCAGGCGCCCGCATGGATCCTAGCACCAAGGCGATGATGGGCCAGATCTGGAAGCCGAATACTACGGGTATCACCGCCGCCAAGATAAACACGTTTAACGCAGCGTTTGCCAACACCAACGACTACTACGATTATTCCGAGCGAGTCGATTACAACATCAGCGACAACTGGAAGGTCTTCGGCCGGCTCGCGAAGTACTATACGAACAACCTGATGCCCAACCCCACAGGGTCGCCGCTTTTCCCGACTTCAGGAACGCTGCGCGGAGGATGGTCGGTGGGCGGCGATGCGATCTGGACGATGAGTTCGAGAACCGTCATGAGCATGCACGGTGACTATCACACCGTAGCCGACTCCCTGGTGTCGCCCGAAGACAAGAATGTCTATTCGAAATGGTGGCCCAACAACAGTTGGTATCAGACCTACCTTACCGCGATGAAGGGCCAGCCGATCTACACGCCTGAAATCAATATCGACAATGGCGTCGGATTTGGCGGCGGCGAGTGGGGCATTTTCTGGAATCAGAACCTGGGCGCACAGGCCTGGGATTGGAAGATCTCCCACCAGGCAGGTTCACATTATCTGAAGACCGGCTTCGAAATGCGCCGGGAGAAGAATTCGAACATCTTCACAAACATACCCACGTTCAATTTCAGTGGTGGACTCAGCGCTAAGTCGTACGTCAACGGAACATCGACACTTACCTCCGGCGACGGCTACGCCACGTTCCTGCTCGGCAGCCTCGAAGGGAGCTCGTACATGATCGGCGGACCGGCAGAGGTTCCGCAATCGGAATTCTATGGATTCTTCTTCCAGGACGACTGGAAGCTCAACCGCAAGATCACCCTCAATCTGGGAGTGCGCGAGGAATACGAGACGGCCTATCATGACGCGCAGCACATCCTGGGCACGCTCGACATCTCACAGCCCAACCCCGCTTATGGCGGCGGCAACGCGCCCACCATGCCGGCTTCTGCTTTGGGGATTGTCGGCAACAACTATTACAACTGGATGGGGCAGTGGGGTTTCACGAGCTCGAGCAACCCGGGCATGTGGTCCCCGCAGAAGCTTGCCATCCAGCCGCGCATTGGCATCGCGTACGCGATCAACGAGCGAACGGCGCTTCGCGCGGGCTATTCCATCTACATGACTCCGACGGCAAACATGTACATGAACGGCATCGCGGGACAAGGCGACGTAAACGCGATCTCAGTGCCGTATTACGGCGTGTTTGGCAGCCAGAACACCCTCAGTCCTCTGCAAGGGGTACCCCAGCAGTCTTTCTCTAACCCATTTCCGGCCAGCATCAACCCGATAAATCCGATTCTTGGAAGAGATTCCGGTCCGCAGCTTGGCACCGGCGGTGGGGCTTTCGAGTTCTATCCGAAAAACCTGAGTAAGGCGTTCAATCAGCGCTTCAATGTCAACCTGCAGCATGAATTCCGTGGACAGTTCGTGGTCTCTGCTACGTACTTCCTGAATCTCGGCGACAAGTGGTACTCGCAAGCGTTGAACACCGCAAATCCGCGGTTCCTGACCGCGAACGAAAGCAGCCTAAACAACTCCGTGGCGAATCCCTTCTACCACGTTGGGTCCAACAAACTGTCTCCCGGTTCGCTGTGGAATCAACCCACCGTCAGCCTGGGATCTCTGCTGAGTCCCTATCCGCAATATGGCTCGCTGGTCGAGATGGGCAAGTGCTGCGCTCCAGAGCGGTATAACTCATTCGAGTTGAAGGCCCAGAAGGCCTTCAGCAAGGGCTACAACTTCCTGCTTACTTATGTCTACATCCGTGAGAGGGCCGCGTGGAACAGTTTGACGGATTGGTCGATGTACTCAAATGAGTTTCAGTGGCAGGACAGCAACCAGCCGCACCACCGGCTCAACGCCGCCGGAACTTACCAGGTTCCGTTTGGCAAGGGCCGCCCGTACCTGAGCGGTATGAACAGAGTCGGCGAAGCCGTGATCGGCGGCTGGCAGCTAACCGGACTTTTGACGATGATGTCGGGCGACTTTGTCACATTCAACGGTGGCAGCGGCATGTACAACAATCCACAGAATGGGAACATGATCTGGAACGGCCAGAGCCCATGTGTTGCAAATCCCACGCCATCGGACTGGTTCAACACGAGTGTGTTTTCGCCCGTGCCGACCAACGTGCCATTTACGGCCAGGACCAACCCCTACACGTTCCCGTGCCTGAACGGACCTCACTTCTGGAACGTCGATTCCACCATCTCGAAGTTCTTCAACATCACTGAGAAGTTCCGCATTGAACTGCGGATGAACGCCTACAACACCTTCAATAACCTGAATCGGGCGGACCCGAACCTAAGCGTTGGGTCGCCTCTGTTTGGCACTGCACTCTATCAGGGTGCTCCGGGGGGCATATTCGGTCAGTCCGGAAATGGCGGCGGTCTACCGGCTCCAACCAGCGTGTCTGGCCGTCAACTGGAGTTCGGCTTGAAGCTCCTCTTCTAGCAGTTCTGTCAACTAGCAACGTGCGGAAGACGGCGATGGAGACCCCAGCGCCGTCTTCCGCGATTCGAAGCTCCTTGCTCTGTCGCACGGAGTTCGTTTCGAGGCGCGCCGGCAGACGAATGATGTTGAGCACAGAATTCCACAACTGTGACCGCCGGCCAGAGACGAGGCCGGTGCGGAGTGCTTCCTGCCCGGAAAGTTAACCACGGACACAGGCTCGCATCACGACACGACAATCCCGAATTGATCCGTCATACATAAGATCTGGAGTCCATCATGTTCAATACACGCGCACTGTTTTATCTGGGCTGCTATGAGGTCTTCGGTCTGGGACTGCTTACACAAGGCGTTCTTGCGCAGCCCCCAGCCGTCAAAGCCTGGGAAGAGCAGGTGAGCCTACCCACCTACGAGATTGGGGCGCCGCTGACTGTGCCGCAGTTCTATCACGGGCGAGCTTATCAGGGCGCCCAGAAGCACTTCTATCCCTATCCGGTCCAGGATAAGCTCACCTACGTCCGCAAGGATGAGTCTTACAAGATGCTCTATCTCGAGAACAAGTACATCAAGATCGGGATATTGCCGGAAATCGGCGGGCGACTCTTCTATGCGCTGGACAAGACTAACAACTACAAGTTCCTCTACAGCGCCAGTGTGGTCAAGCCGGGCCTCGTCGGGATGCTAGGTGCGTGGCTGGACGGAGGCATCGAATGGAATGTTCCCCATCACCACCGGCCGTCGGTCTATATGCCGGTGCAATACCAGTTAGCGGATAATGCCGACGGCAGCAAGACGATTTGGGTCGGTGAAATGGAACTAAACCACCGTATGCGCTGGCTGATCGGGCTCACGCTCCGTCCGGACAAATCTTACGTCGAGGGTACTTTCAAACTCATCAATGCGACCCCAGTTGCCAACAGCTTTCTGTACTTTGCCAACTTCGGGGTCCACGCCAGCCCCGACTATCAGGTCATCTTCCCACCGAGTACTGAGGTGGGAACTTATCACGCCAAGACCGACTTCGTTCGCTGGCCTATCGCCGATGGCGACTATCGGGGGATCGACTTCACGGGCCAAGATATTTCCTGGTGGAAGAACCACATCCAGATGAACTCAATCTTCGCCCACGACTGCATCGAGGACTGGTTCGGTGGATACGACCACGGCAAGCATGCCGGGGTGATTTACGTTGCCGATCACAATGTCTCGCCGGGCAAGAAGTTTTGGACCTGGGGTGCCGGTGAAGAGGGACAGATGTGGGACAAACTCCTGACCGAGCCGCAAGACGGCGCTGTGATGGAGTTGATGGCGGGCGCTTACTCGGACAATGAACCTGATTATAGCTGGATCCAGCCTGCCGAGGTCAAAGTCGTCAAGCAGTATTGGTATCCATTCCAAAACATCGGGGTTGTCAAAAACGCCAACTTGAAAGCCGCGATGACTTTGGAGATTCGTGCCGGGAACACTGCTTTTATCGGGCTGCAAGCGACATCCGAATATCCCCATGCTAAGGTCATGCTTTCGGCCGGCAATCAAACAATCTACGAAGAAAATATTACAGTTGCTCCAGGACAGGGGTTTACTAAGGAGATTAAGCTCCCAAAGGATGTAAGAATAGAGAGTCTCAGACTCGCGCTATTCGATGGCACGGACGAGTTGATCTCCTATAGCCCCTATCAGCGCAAGAATCTTCCGCTCCCGATGCCCGCGCAACCGCCGCCGGCGCCCTCGAAGATCAAGACAAACGAAGAGACCTATCTCGCAGGCTTGCGCCTCGAGCAGTTCTTCAACCCTGCGGCGGAGCCCTATCCCTGGTATGCCGAGGTTCTGAAGAGAGATCCCGGCGACGAGAAGGTGAATGCCGAGTTGGGGATTCTGTACTGGAAGCGAGGCATGTTCAAGGAAGCCGAAGAAAAGCTCCGCGCCGCTGTAGGTCGGCTAACCCATAACTACACCCGTCCGAAAGATGGCGAGCCTCTGTATTACCTAGCATTGACACTGAAGGCGCAAGGCAAGAACGAGGAAGCTTACAAGCTGTTTTACGCCGCGACTTGGAGCTATGCGTGGTCTTCCTCCAGCTACTATGAACTTGCCGCGCTCGCCTGCATGCAGCGCGACTTCCCCAAGGCGATCGAGTTCCTGGACCGCTCGATCTCAACCAATACATCGAACGCGAACGCGCTGGACCTGAAGGCGACCGTGCTACTGAAACTCGGCAAAGGCGCGGCGGCGGCAGCAGTTGCCACCACCGCGCTTGCGCTCGATCCGCTGGATGTCTGGGCGCTGCGCGAGCAGAAGCGCTCTGGTGGCGGGGAGAACTACCGTCTCGCGCTGGCGGCGCATTTCGACAGCAACGATATCCAGCCTTACCTGGAGACCGTCGTACGTCTTGCCGACGCCGGCTTATGGAGCGACGGAATCGAGTTGCTGAAACAGGTTATAGATGCATACCCGGACAAGTCGGCCGTCTATCCGATGGTTTACTATTGGCTCGGTTATCTGAACGAACGGGCGGGCAATGAACAGGAAGCGATGATCTCCTACAATCTCGCCAGCCGCATGCCGGCGGACTATTGCTTTCCGTTCCGCGTAGAATCCATTGAAGTGCTCCGCCGTGCGATGGCGAAGAACCCGAATGACGCCCGCGCTCCGTACTATTTGGGCAACCTCGTGTATGAGCGGCAGCCCAAAGAGGCGGTCAGGCTTTGGGAGACCGCCCGCAGCCTTGACTCCGGTTTTGCGATGGCGCACCGGAACCTCGCCGATGCCTACGCCTGGAGCGAGCAGGACTTCCGCAAGGCCATCAAGAGCCTCGAACGCGCGGTCGCCCTCGATCCCAATCCCAAGTTCCTCGCGGAATTGGACGAACTCTACGAGCAGGCGGGTGTGGCTCCGCTGAAGCGCTTGGAGAGCTTGGAGAAGCATCCACAGGCGGTCGCCGATCGCGACGACTCGCTGACCCGCCTGATCCGCCTCAATATCCAGGTGGGGCGGTATGGCAAGGCATTAGATGTTCTTCAAAGTGGTCATCATTATACGACCTGGGAGGGAGGACGCGATTATTCTGCGCACTCTTCGTGGGAAGATGCCCAACTATTGAGTGGTCATGAAGCGCGGGCGCGTAAACAGTATAAGGAAGCGCTGAAGCACTACGAAGCTGCATTGGAGTACCCCGAGAGCTTCTCTGAAGGCCGTCCTGTGGATGGCGGCAAAGCTCCTATCATCAACTACTACATTGGCCTCGTCGTGGAGGCCCTTGGCGATGCGAAGGGGGCCAAGTCCTTCTTTGAGAAGACTCTCGCGGCCCCGCCACGGCGCTTTCAAGCGAGTGAAGCGGCGTTGGCCGAGGCTTCCTCAATCGCTTATCACCGCGGCTGCGCAGCACTTAAGCTCGGACGGGTCGAGGCGGCTGCGCAGGCATTCGACGCCCTGATCAAATCGGGCCAGGAGGAGATCGCGCGCAAGGACAGCGGCGCGCCGGACTACTTTGCCAAGTTCGGCGGAGGCGAGTCGCAAGCGGTTCGCGTCGCCCAGGCACACTACACGCTCGGGCTTGGATACCTCGGCGCAGGCAAGCTGTCCGCGGCAAAGGCGGAGTTTGAGCGGGCCGTGCAGTTGAATGTGAATCACCTGCAGGCCACCTACCAATTGGCCTCGCTGAATGCGGCGCAGCACTGAGCGAGGTTTGGTTTCGACGGCGTGCTGGAACCGTGAAGGCGCGCGTTAACATGGCCCGCGTGAGAACCTGAGGGGACCGTGAGTCGTTCGCCGGACTCCCGTGCGAATCGGTTGGCGAGCAGTGTTTGTTAGCGATGCCGGCGATCCCACGATGATTGGCGCACGAGCCGACGCCCAGTTCGCAAGAGGCGTTGAGGGTGGAGGCACAACAGTCGGGGAGAGAGCAAGGAGATTCGAAATGAAAGGTCTGTGGAACCGGCGCGAGTTTTTGAACAGGGCGGCAGCTTCCTCGGCATTTCTCGCCAGCGCCGCTGCCGCCAGCCAAGCGCCTGTCAATCGCGCGGCCAGAAGTGCGCTACGGGGCAGATTCCTGACGCACATCTCACTCGTTCGCGTGAACCAGATCGAGGTGACGCCCACGCGTGCGATTGGCCTGGATGAGACCGCTGACAACACGCCGGCCCGCGTTATTTCGCGCCGAGACGCCTTCTCCAGAGGCTGCCCCGACGGCCGGATGACCTGGGCGGTCAGCTGGCTCGCCTTGAACGATCCCCGCCCGGCATTTAAAGAGGTGCGGCGGCTTCTTGCTTCCTATCACGACCGCTACGGCGATGAGATCACCTTCATACCCGGCGGCTATTACGCGCCCTTGTACGACACCCCAGAGCACAATAAGCAGACGATTCACAAGGCCTTGCGTCTGATCTCCGCGATCGTCGGCAGCGGCTATCGTCCGGAGTGCCTGGTGACTGGCATTCTCGATGCGGAGCTGCAGCGCTGGCTCTCCGCTGAAGAGGGAATCCACGTCTGCCAAGGCCAGATCTGGAGCCAGCACGCCATAGATTACGGCGACGGCGACGGAGGCGTTTGCTATCCCTACTACCCCAGCCGCGAGCACTATCTGAAGCCGGCCCAGGGCACGGCCGATTTCATCGACTGCGTCTGTCTCGACGGCTGGACCTGCGATTTCCTCGCCGCGCGACGCAACGGCTTCGAGGGCGGGTTCAACAGCCGGCTGGGTGTCGGCCCCATCGAGACGGTGGGGAACCTGGGGACGGCGGTCGGCCGCAAAGAGATGTTAGACACCACCGCGATGCACTTCGACGGGGGGCACGCACTGAATGGCTTTGGCTGGGTGACGGGCATCTGGGAGGTGTCGGTTGGCCACGATGAGGACCTGGCCTGGTGGCTTGGGGCCGTCCGTGAGCGTTGGCCCCAGACTCGCGTGATGACCGAGGGCGCCTTCGGGCTGGAGTGGCGGAAGCATACGCCCGACAACACCACGCTCAACTACCGCTTCGATGCCAAAGGAACCGGCGCCCCCGGATCGGAGAAGGAGTTGGAGATCCAGTGGTTCATGAACCGGGAGTTCCGGCTGGGGCTGCTGAGAAACTGGGTCGCGGGCGGCCCGCCCATGGCGATCGATTTCACCCGCTACGACCTGCCGGCGCGCGAGCCAGGGATCGGACAGCGGGAATGGAGCCTGTTGAACGTCCTGAATCAGAAGGGCACGCGGCCGCAGGACAAGCCGATCCGGCTAGGACAATTGTCTCCTGGGGATCAGCGCCGCATCTTTGCCCGGTATCCCCAGCTGCAGAAACTGGCATGAGAGCGCAGCGCTCGATCAGAAAGAGTGGCGAACTCCCTCATGCATGCGAGGCAGAGTCAACTGGCAAGATCGGCTCCATGCTGGAACGCTTGCTTGTGGCGACGCCGGACCGGCTGCGAGGATCCGTCAGCATCCGATAGGCCAAGGCTCCCATGTTGTTTTAGCACTTGGCCGCAGCGGCCAGGACTGTATAAACGGCTCTCTATTGCAATGGGGCTCGAAAGGCAATTAACGATCTCGACAACGTTCGTGAGTTGGTCCAGCGGCTGGAGGCTGATGAGCTGGGTTCATACGGTTCACGGGGAAGGACGGCGTACTCATATCTGTAAACTGCATCTTGCCGCCTATGGCGTTGTGTGCCTCATCGCTCCCACGGCTTCCGCCCAACAAGTGGTTACGGAAAGCGCGTTTAAGGATCCCCTGGCCGAGTACCGGCCGGTGGCCCAGTTCCGCGGCGCAGGCGGCGGCGCGGTAACCGGTGCTGGAACAGTCAGCGAGCAACTGAAAGCGATCTATGACCGGGGCTACGGCGGAGTCATGTTCGCCCCCACCGCCGCAAGCGCTAACGACAACCCAGGCGGGGGCGCCCCCTCGCCACCACGCCACACCGGCTACGGACTCCGGACTTCGGTGGCCCCCGGTGCCTCGCCGTGGGTGATGATCGCTCCTCCGGGCACTACGGGTGGCTCGGCGGGTTATGCCGGCTCGGATGCTTCCATTGGCCCGGCGGCAGGACCGCCGCAGGCCGAACCGGCCTACCTCAGCCAGGAGTACTTCGACCGCGTCAAGGAGATCCTGGCGTATTCAAAAGAGCGGGGGCGCAAGGCCGTCTTTTACGACGAGGTACGATTCCCCAGTGGCATGGCCAATCACACCACGCCGAAGTCGCTCTACCGCAAACGCCTGGACAAGAGCGAAGAGGCCGTAACCGGACCGCGTGCCTATGCGAAAGCCATGCCTGAACGTGGCGTGCTCATGGCCGTGGTGGCGCTGAACACAAAGACACTCCAACGCATCGATCTGACTCCACGCGTACAAAACGGGCTGCTCTCGTGGCGTGTCCCGGCCGGGGAGTGGAGAGTCATGATCTTCAATTGCATCACGATGAGTGCGGAGGGCGGCAGCGTTGACTATAGCGGCGTCGTCGACTATCTCGACCCCGATGCCGTCAAATGGTTCCTCGATACCGTCTATGAGCCGCACTCCAGGCAAGTCGGCGAGTACTTTGGAAACACCCTCAACATGACCTTCTTCGACGATGTGGGCATCTACAACGAAGAGCGGACTTGGACCCCCAAATTCAACGCGCGCTTCAAGGCGAGAATCGGCATGGATCCGGCCGTTTACTACCCGTCGCTGTGGGAAGACATCGGTCCGGAGACGGAAGCGGCGCGCGTCGCCTTCTTCGATACCCGCGCCGAATTGCTCGCCGACGGGTTCCCCAAGACGGTTGCCGAATGGGGCGCCAAACACAACCTTCCAGTCTCCGGGCACTGCCCCGGCAATTACGAAATCGGGCCCGTTGATATGAACGGCGACCCGTTCAAGTTCTATCGCGCGCAGCCTATTCCCATGGCGGACGTGATCTTCGCCTATCCATTTGGGCGGGACGGCCTCAAGCTGATTAGCGATGGCGCGGATCTCTATGACAAGCCAATCGTCGCCGCGGAGACGTTCAATTCGTTCGCCCCCGCGGGCCTGCCGGCCGGATACCGGCGGGTCATGGAACTCTATATCCGCGGCATTAACCGCCCTATGGCGACCAGCGGCAATGGTCCGTCCTCCTGGGCCGATTGGCTGGGGCGAAACTCTATGCTGTTGCAAGGCGGGCGGCGCGTCTCCGAGATCGCGATCTTCTTTCCTATCGCGGCGCTCGAAGCGCATTTTCACTTCGATGCCGTTGAATACCCGCCCGAAATGCGAGTCGGTACCTTCGTTCCTTATGAAACAGACTATCTGGCGATAGGTGAGATGTTATTGAATCAGGTACATCGTGACTATACGCTACTTCCTCCCGAAGTCTTTTTGAGTGACAGAATAAAGCTGAAGGCGTCGACTCTCGAGCTTGATAATCAAGTAAACCGCCAGAGCTTTAAAGTGCTGATTCTTCCAGGAGAAAGGGTAATCTCGCTCAAGGCTCTGCAAAGGATAAAGGCTTACTACGACGGCGGCGGAGCTGTTCTGGCGACCTCTCTCCTGCCCTCGAAGGCTGCGGAACTCGCCGGGAGCGACCAGAGCGCACAGGCGAACGATTCGAAAGTGCGGGCCATCATTCGGGAGATGTTCGGAATAGACCCAGGCAAGCCGATGCCCAGCGGCGCTTCCGCCGTCAATACGAATGCCAGGCAGGGCAAGGCAGTCTTCATTCAGAAACCAGATCCTGCCGTGTTGTCGGAGGCACTTGGGAAGTTGGGGCTGGCTGCGGACGTCGTGTTTGCTGGGAATCCTTCACCATCAAGTGGCGGCGGAGCGTTCTCCTATGTTCATAAGAAAAAGGAAGGTCGGGACATCTACTTCTTCGCGAACTCGAGCGACGATGCAATCAATACTTTTGCCGAAGTACGAGGGCGGCTACAACCGCAGCTTTGGGATCCATCCACCGGCGACGTTGCACAAGTGGATCACGTAGAGCACATCAGGAAAGATGGGCGAGACTACACACGTTTTCCGTTGAAACTGGAAGCCATTAACTCAGTCTTTGTGGTCGGCACGATATAGAGAGTGCAGCTGATATGATTGAAACCTCTTAAGATGTTCAGCTTTTCGAGAACATTAGGTGGCCTGCTCGAATGCGCCGGCGGCGCCACGCTCAATAAGATTCTGCACTGATTCCGAAGGAGTTGTTGTCGGGAGTAGCAGCCCCCATCCGTCTTCAATCGCCCAGCGGCGTCCTCGCAGAGCAATTTGGATTTGAAGGCGGCCGAGTGCCGCTCAGTTTGAAGCGGTGTCAGCTTTGGTCAGTAAGCCTGTGAATTAAACTTGCGGACGGGCAGTGGAAGGGACCATCCGAACGAGCGGAGGTGGTCGATGGCCCAAAACCCGATCCATGCTGGGTTCACGCTGGCGTCGATGGCGGCGAGCCATTCGCGGTCCCAGGGGTAGCCGCCCTTGAACCAGGGGATCAGGTCGCCGATTGAAGATGCCGGCCAGGACAGCGGCACGGTCGACGGCAGCGCCGTGGACGCGCGGGCCTTCATGAAGTTGCGCTCCAGTGCGCCGAAGCTCAGAGCTTCAATCCTCAGGCGGTCGAGGCTCCTGGATTCTACGGTAGTCCTGGCGTGTATGGAAGCTAGCGGGCATCAATCGAGTTCAAGGCGTCGTGAATGGATGCGTGCAGGATCGCCTAAGTCCTAGATTGGCCGACGGGGTTGGTGCCCTGCGTCGGCGTGAACGCCTTTCCGCCACGGGACTCGAACCCGCGACATCCAGCTTGGGCTGGCACCAGCAGAGCCGTTTCATTGCGCTCGCGACACAGCTCCTTCGCGTCTGTGTTGGACAATTCCGACACAGTTCTGACACAACTCTTCACGCAAGAGATTGATTTGGTTCATTCTAAGGAACTCATCCTGCTGCCTGAAACGCAGGGGCACTACCGTCAGGATTGTAACGGATTGATTCTATTGGTCGGGGCGGGGCGATTTGAACGCCCGACCCCCTGCGCCCAAGGCAGGTGCGCTACCAGGCTGCGCTACGCCCCGACATTAAGTGGCTTTCTCTTCAATCAGATAGGCGTCCACGCGATTCAGAGCCAACTGAAAAGGCGCATGTGCCTACGCATGAAGGGTCACCACTGCCAATCCTAGCATTGTTCGAGACGTTCATCAGGGAGCGCCGTTACCTCCATGTCGCTAGATAAGCTATCTGTCCATTTGAGACTAGCGGCGGGTGAGTCCGGGTGAATGAATCCGCCCAGGCAATGCCCCGAGGCGCAAGCGCGCTGAAGTGCCTGGAGAGCGTCGCGTCCGATTCATGCACGATCGGATTCTTGCGTTGCTTGATCGCCAGGGAATGGCTCGGAACCCGGCGGCGAAAATGGCCGTGGATACCGCGGACTCGACACTCCGGAGGTGTTCATGGACTTGGATGCCGTAGAGAAAAATCCGCGGCGCATGTCGGCGTACTGCCGGGATAGCCGTCTCCACCTGAGACCGTGCACCAAGGCGGGGATGATCCTATTGCACGCCCTGCGCCAGGTGTAACTCGGCTCGGCAGGCACCACGTTCGCCAAACTGGAGCGCCTGGCATGTCGCTGGTAACGATCGGCACAATGCTCCCGATGCAATTCCACTCCGGCGCCGTCGGCTGCACGGGAGAAAGGCCGCTCCTACACCGAGCGAGCGCTAGTTGCAAACTTCCCGCAACGGTAGTAACCCAGTCGGGGGGGGTGAATCTGTTGTCAAGGCCTTCCAGGAAGCCTGGGCCTTGGACGGAACGTACCGCGACGCGCGCCGTGCGACGCCTCATTCGGGCTCGCGCGGCATTGCTCGCACCTTTCCGCCGGCTGCAGACTCGGACTCGCGCCAGATCGTAACGCGGCAGGGTGGGCTGACGATCGCTGCACTCGCCGCCGGCTCACGTTTCGACTGTCGTGGCCGCGCTGCCGTCATCAGCGCCGACACGTCAGCCCTGCCTTTGGACATTGCACGGGCATCTCGTTCAAGCGCAACGATACAACGATACTTCGAGGTCGCCTCAAGAAGGTCCATAGCCAGGGTTGCCGAGCTAGGAAAGCTCTTGCAGACGCAATCGAAAGTGGACGAGAATTCTCCGAACTTGCCGTGGACTACTGGCGACAAGGTATAAACTAGATAATAAGACCCGAATTACCTCGCTGGATTCCGCCGGAGGAAGAGAGACTCGAATGCGATCACCTAGCCGCAGGTTCGTCCTTGGCCTTTTGCTCAGTGTGGGCACAGCCGCTTACGCAACCACGATCTCCGTCGGTGCGGGCGCCTTCAGCGATCCCCCCGCGATTGCGTTCAATTCAATCGTCAATGGCCAGGCGATTACGAATCAGTTTGCCGCCCAAGGAGTCACATTCAACAACCTCTGGGGCGACCAGGTGGATTTGGTTTTCTTCGCCGATTCCGGCGTAGCCGTCGCCGCGAACATGAGCAGCCACGCAGCCTGCTGCGTGATTCCGGCAACAATGAACTTCTCGACGCCTTACGAACTGATCGGCTTCGAGTTATTCAGCAATGGTTATACAACGGTGAATGTGGTCGGCGTCGATGGCCAGACGAATATTTTCGATATTTACGCGTACGTTCCTCCCATCCGCAACTCACGCGACCAGATCGTTGTCCAGGCCAAGGGCGTCTTCGTCGGTTTTGAAAACCCGACGGGCATCAGCTCAATTTCCATCGGCCCATCGGCCCTCAACAACGCGTTTCTCGTCGACAACATCGTCCTTCAGGCTCCAGTAGTGCCCGAACCGGGCACCTTCGCGCTGGTCGCAATATGTCTGCTCGGCCTGGCTGCAGGCGCGCGCCGGGTGGTCACGCCAGATCCGAACAGAGTCGTGCCGGCCCGGCGCTGAACCTGGGACGCTCCTGGATTGCGGAATCCCGCTTGTCGCGTTCGTCGCCCGGACACCTTGCAATACCGATCCCGTTGAGCCGTCGTCCCTCGCCTGAGGCTCGTCCGCAGCAATCTCACGCGGAAGAGCGGCAGGTTGGGCGTCCCCCTATCTTCAGCAACCCCAGTGGTGTCGCAAACGTCAGGTTTCTCGCGCAACTAAATCGTGCGATTTGACGCCCCCACCGCCGAGACTCCGCTCCAGCCCGAATCAACATGGCAGTTGTGCGCCTTATACTTGCTCGGGCATGTATTGACTTGCGAAAACCTTGCGCCTATTCTGAAGCCGTGGACGATTTCTCAAGTGACGCCGCCCGCGAATTGAGCAAACTCGGCGCTGCCAAAGGCGGGCAGGCACGCGCCAACGCTCTTTCTCCGGAGCAGCGCAGCGCGATTGCACGCCAGGCCGTGGCCGCCCGCTGGGCCAAAGCCGAGAAGTTGAAGTCGGAAGATGCGATCACGGCACGTCCGGATCCGCCCGCAATCGGAAGCGCGCGTGTCTCTGGCCTCCGCGACGAAGGGGACAGAAAAAGCATGGGTACCTCGCTCTTTGAACCAACCAGGCGTTCGGCTCAGAAGAAAGCCATTGTCAACGATGCCGCGGCTCGCACCGCTCTGGCCGAGGCGTGTTCGCGCGCGTTAGCGCTCTCCACGCAAGCGCTGGCCAGTCTTCAGAAGCCGGACGGCTACTGGGTGGGCGATCTATTGGCGGATACGACGCTCGAATCGGACTACATCCTGCTCCAGTTGTGGCTTTATCCTCCCGGCGAAAACGGTTGGAATCCCCCGACACTCGACCGCGTCAAGCGCGCCGCCCAGGCCATCCTGGCCCGACAGCGACCGCAGGGCGGCTACGCCATTTACCCCGATGGAGACGCCGACGCGAGCGCGAGCGTGAAAGCCTATACGGCGTTGAAGCTCGCCGGGATCGACCCCGAATGCGAAGCCATGCTGCGGTTGCGCCGCACGATTCTGGACATGGGCGGGTTGCAGACCGCCAACTCATACACCAAGATCAACTTGAGCCTGTTCGGCCTGTATCCCCGCCAGCACGTCCCGACCATCCCGCCCGAGCTGGTTTTGTTGCCTGGAGGCGTACTGTACGAGATGTCCTCCTGGACCCGGGCCATCGTCGTACCCCTCTCCATAGTGATGTCGCTGGGCGGAACCCGGCCCGTTCCCCAGGGCTTCAATCTCGACGACCTGGCGGTTCCGGGCAAGAGCTTCCGCTTGCCCCGCCGCGACCGCTATTCGTTGATCTTCCAGCAGATCGACCGCGGGCTTAAACTCTGGGAGCGCCGTGGACCGGAGATGCTCAGGCGAGAGGCTATCCGCCGCGCCGAGAAGTGGCTGATCGATCACACCCGCTACTCCGACGGGCTGGGCGCGATCTACCCCTCCATGATGTACGCGATCATGGCGCTGGAATGTCTGGGCTACCCGCCCGACCATCCCGACCGGATCAAGGCCATCGCCCAGTTCGACAACCTGCTGACCGAAACCGAAACCGAGTTCTACTTTCAGCCATGCTTCTCGCCGGTTTGGGATACCGCCTATGCCCTGTTCGCGTTGGGTGAAATGGGCAATCCTCCCGAGGAGCCAATGCGCGCCGCGGCGGACTGGCTTTTGAAAAAGGAAATCCGGCACAAGGGCGATTGGAGCGTGAAGCGGCCCGACCTGGAGCCGTCGGGCTGGTCCTTCGAGTTCGACAACGAACATTACCCGGATATCGACGACACGGCCATGGTCCTGCTGGGCCTGCAACATGCCAGTTCCTCGGACGAGGCGATGCAGGAGCGAGTGGAGCGGCGCGCCATCAACTGGCTGGTCAACATGCAGTCCAAGGACGGCGGCTGGGCCGCGTTCGACGTCGATAACGACTGGCAGTTGCTCAATGCGGTTCCCTTCGCGGATCACAACGCCATGCTCGATCCAACCTGCCCGGACATCACGGGTCGCGTGCTGGAGGCGCTGTGCCGGCGCGGATTCACGTTGGCGGACGAGACCGTCGGCCGTGGCGTGGAGTACTTGCTGAAGAGCCAGGAACGCAACGGCTCCTGGTATGGGCGCTGGGGCGTCGACTACATCTACGGCACATTCCTCGCCATGCGCGGACTGCGGGCCGCCCAGGCGCCCGCCACGGAAGCCCTGCGGCGCGCTGCGAAGTGGCTGATCTCCGTGCAGAATCCCGACGGCGGCTGGGGCGAGAGTTGCGACAGCTACCGCGACGACACCTTCGTCGCCGCACCCAGCACACCGTCGCAGACCGCCTGGGCGCTGCTCGGCATCATGGCCAGCGGGGAAGTCCATGCGGATCCAATCCGGCGCGGTTTGAACCACCTGCTCGCCACGCAGCGCGCGGATGGGACGTGGGCCGAGGAGCTTGCCACCGGCACTGGTTTCCCCAACGTCTTCTACCTGCGCTACAGCCTGTATCGCCAGTACTTCCCGCACCTGGCGCTAGCGCAAGCACGGCGTTCGCTCGGACTGTCCATGGAGACCGACGCCACAGGCCGGTCGCATGCGGTCAGCGGGGCGGTTGCGGGCAACGGTTGAGCCGCCAGATTGCTTTCGGTAGCATGAGCCCATATGGAACCCGCGTTTCGGCCGCTCGACGATCCGGCCAATCGAATTGACGCGATTGAGGAGGGCACTCGCAGGAAGCTCGCTGCGATTGTCATCTGCACCTTCCTCTTTCTCGCCATGGCGATGTGGGCCATTACCCCCCGGCGCACTCCCTGGCGAATCGCCTCCGATGGAGTACACATCGATTCGCTCTTTTGGCGTGGATTCGCCGCTGCTCGTGATCTGGATCTGGCCCACGCCCAAAGCATCGATCTGCAACGCGCCCCGGAATGGCTGCCTGCCTCAAAAGACTCGGGTTATGACGCCTTCGGATACCGTGCGGGTGCTTTCGTGCTCGCGAACCGCCGGAGTGTGGAACTCTATCTGGCCCATGAGCAAAAGGCAGTGCTGCTGCCCAGGCGCAACCTGAAACCAGTGTTGATCGGGGTGAGCGATCCGCAAGCGTTCCTCGCCCAGGCGCGCGCAGCATGGCCGGCACATCCTTAGAGACTGCGCAGATGGAACCCGCCGTCGCAGTCGATCACGGTCCCTGCGGAGTAGTCGAGCAGCCCGTCGGCAACAGCACGCACAACCCTCGCGATGTCGGTGGGCTCGCCCAACCGGCCTTGCGGCAGCAGCCCTGAACGCACCTTCTCTTCGTACACGTCTTCGACCTTCGCGATCATATCCGTGCGAATGATGCCCGGGCGAATCTCGAAAACCAGCACGCCTTGGGGGGCGAGCCTTTGCGCGAAGAGCGCTGCGGACATGCTGAGCGCCGCCTTCGAGATGCAGTACTCGGCGCGGTTCACCGAGACCGTATAGGCCGAAATGGAAGTGACAAAGACAATCCGTCCCGCGCCTTCTTCGGCCATCCAGCGCGCCGCCAGTTGAGTGAGAAAATGCGGCCCCTTGACGTTGGTTCCGATCAACTCGTCAAAGCTCTCTTCCGTCGCCTCAAGGATGTCGCGGCGTTCGCGCGGAGCAATGCCAGCGTTGTTGACCAGCAGGTCAAGACGGCCATGCACCCTGCGTACGTATTCGATCAGCGCGGAGCGGTCCGGCGCGCTCGAGATGTCACACCGGACGATGTCGGCTCCGCATTCAGCTTGCAGACTCTCGGCCGCATCAAGCCGTCCGCGATAGGTCGCTACCACCGTGTGCGTCCTGGCGAGTTCGAGCGCGATCCCACGTCCGATGCCGCGGCTTGCGCCCGTGACCAGCGCGACAGGGCGCACGCTCATTCGACGCCGTTCTCCCTCATCGCCGCCTCGATCCCTGCGGCAATCGCGTCGAAGGTGAAGGTCTCGATGAACGGTGAACCGTTGACCAGCGCCGTGGGAGTATGGGCGATGCCTCGAGCCACGCCCTCTTCATAGTCCATCTGAATGAAATCGGTCAGCGCGGGATCGCTCAGCGCGGCTTGCGCCTTAGCGGGATCGACGCCGTTGCGCCCGGCGAAAGCGGCCAGATGAGCGTCGAAGGTTTCGGGAGTTATCTTGGGTTGATCGCGCATCGTCTCCTGCCGCCAGCGCACCGCCAGCGCGGGGCTTTGCCCGTAAAAGAACCGCGCCGCGACGGCGGCCGGCCGGGCCCATTTGTGTTTTGGCAGCGGGAAGTCGCGGTGCTCGAAGGCCACTTTGGCCCCGTACTTCGGCAGCAGTTGCGTGTCGAGCATCACCCGGAAATCCGCGCAATCCGGGCATTGCAGGTCCTCGTAGATGACCACGCGCACCGGGCTCTCGGCCTTGCCTTCCACGAGATGAGGTTGTGCAAATGCCGCCATAGCCGTCAGAATCACCAGAAAAGGGATCGATTTCATTCGTATCTCGCACTCTGGGAAAGCGTGAAACGCAGCAGCGTTTCGGACGGAATGCGCACCTTCGGACCCTTGGTCAGCACCGAAGCTCCCGCACCGAGCGCGCCACCCGACGCCGCGCCGATCGCCGCGCCTTTGCCACCTCCGGCGATGGCTCCGATGATGGTGCCGGCGACCGCTCCAATGCCGGCGTTGCGCGCCGTCTTGCGGCCTTTGCCAGCGCTTTCCTGGGTTACGTCACCGCTGTGAACGGAAACCGTGCGCCCGTTGACGGTGATGGAATAAAGTTCCAGCGTCACTTCGGCGCTGCCGCTAAGCTTGCCGGATTGACTGAGTGACCGCAGCCGGATCTGCGCCGAATCGTGTTTGCGAGCGATCACCCTGCCGTCCACCAGCAGGTCGTCCGACAGGTTGGCGCGATAGAGCTTGCCCTCCCGGTCATACTCGGAATCGATGGGATCGACTGTGCGGATCGTGACCACCGCCCCAGCGGGGATCTCACGAGTGGCCGCGTCAGCAGCCTTCGCGGCCGGAATACTCGCCAGCGTACAAACCACGAGGGCGGGAAAGAGGAACTTCAAAATCATGCAACAGAATCCTCCAGATGGGGTGGAGCCTCAACAGGCTCCGGCTTACTCCCCTTTGGATGTTTGACGCGCGCCATGAGTTGCGCCGCCACCTGCTTGCCTCTTGTAAACGCTTCATCCCAGGCGCGCTTGCGCTCCACCCGAGTCAGGCCGTAGCCAACCCGGTAGAGCCGCTCGAGCGAGGCCCCGGCGACCCACGTTCCGGCGTAGGCGATGGCCGCCTTCGGCAGCAGACCGCCCCCGAATGGAATCTTGCCGGCGAACTCGCGGGCCAGGCTGCGCCAGCCAAAGGCACCGGCCACCAGCGAGCCGATCTCGCTGCGCTGTTCCGAGAAGCCGACGGCGTGGTCGCTGGCGGCGGCAAGTTGGAAGGCCATGCGGATCTGGTTGACCGTCAACACGGCCGTGTCGGAGGCGAATTCGCCAAATGCCCACGGGATCTCAGCCAGCGACGGGATGACGTTCGGCAGCGCGCTCATGATGGCGAACATCGCATTCTCCGCGGAGACGTGCTGGATAATGCCGTGCGCCACCCGGTCGCGGAACGGGCGGAACCGGCGCGCCAGCGCCAACGACAGGTCCTCGCGCGCGGCCAGCACTTCCGGTATCAGCAGTTCAGGGCGGTACGGACTGAACTCAAACGCGTCGTAACCCGTGCGCCAATTCGGGGGCGGCTCCAGGCCGGACTCGTATAGGACCAGGTGAAACCGGGTGCCCTCGCCCGCATCCTCTTCGCGCATCAGCAGTGAGCGCGCCTCGGCCAACCGGACGGGGCCGAGCCCACCGTCCAGCAAGCACTTCTCGACTGCCGCGGCGGAAGCCGGGGTCGCGGATTGCAGCAGCATCCGGACCGGACGTTCGGCGCGTGCCTGAATCTCATCCGGGTTGAGCTCCGCGATCGCGCTTCGAATCTGCTTCAACATCGGGATGGCCACGGCTTCAGTTCTTCCTTCATCCCCCGATTTCGTGCTGGGGAACGCGAGCTAGAGATGCAGTCCCGGCCGCTGGGCTCCGCGCAAACGGCTCACGGGCCGAAACTCCTTACGCCATTCTAAGTTTACGCCGATGCGTTCGACTTCGATGGCCGGCGCGAAGAACCGCAGGATGGTCTCGGTGGTCGGATGAAATTGCAGGGCGGGCGCCACCAGTAGCAGTCTTGGCGCGTCTTCACGCACGGCCAGCCCCGGGAAGTACCCTTTGGCGGAGAACTCGCCCCGGCGCGCGTGCCAGTCCACCCGGATCCAATAATCCAGGGCTTGCAGCGGGAGGTTGGGATCCTCCGTGGCTTTGAGTTCGAGCACCGCCAGCCGTCCACCCGACTCAATGGCGAGCAGGTCCAGCACGCCGTGCTGCGTGCCGGCCATCGACGGAACCTGTCCGTAAACCGGCGACGGGAGCAGCGCCGCGTCCACGCTACTCAGGTTGCGCCGGGTCAGCGATTCGAGCCAGGCCTCCGGATTGCGCCGGTACCATTTGTGACTCGGCTCAACGGCGGCGGACGTGCGGATCGCCGCTACTTTCCGCGCCAGCGCCAGCACGCTACCGGCATCGGTGGTCCGCTTCAGACGGTCGATTCCGCTGGACAGCTGCTGCCCCTCCAGGCGGGCAAACGCCAGCCCGTGAATCCTGAACGAGACTGCGCCCAGCCCCAGGTGGATGGCTTCGAAACCAGCCACCGCGTTGAGTTCGTGCAACAGACCGGGCGGCAGCGCTGCCACGGCGGGCGGCCCGGCACTCCACGGGTCCACGCGCGAGTTGATGTTGCCCGTGTTGGCCAGGTCGATGCGGTTCTCGTAACCCGTCTCGTCGTAGACGAACAGCGCGAACTGCGCCTGGCGGGGGTCCATGCACTTCATCCGCAGCAGCGTCTGGTCCTGCGCGCCGGAGGGCAGAAACAGCGCCAGCTCCCGGACGGGACGCGGAGCGTCGCGGCGACGCAGGTAGTCCAGCCAGATCAGCCCAAAGGTCAGCGTGGAGCCGCCCAGCTCAAGCTCCGGCGGAGCGCAGATCGCGGCCACGCGCGCGTCGCCGCGAGTGAGAAACGCACGTGCAAACGAGGGGGACAGGGTGTGCTGCAGGTCGGCTCCGGAGGTCAGCTCTTCAATCTGCCAGCCGGGGTATTGACGGGCCAGCCAGAAACGGAAGCGCTCCCGCAGATTCTCCCGCGAACTGCGTTGGAGCAGCGCCGACGAGGCCGGCTGGTCGAGGTCGGCGATCTCCAGCTTCATCCTGGCCCCGCCCAGGCGTTCCGCGAACACGGTCAGTCGTCCACCGTCCGGCGGCAGCAAGCCCACCAGTCGCCGCGCCCATGTCCGCGCCTCGTCCCAGGCTTCGAGCAGCAGCCCGTGCGGGCGCTCCGAGCAGCGGTACTGGCCCGGGACCAATTCCAGGGGCGCTTGGCCGGGTTCGAGAATGGCAGGTTGGCGGCAGGAGAGGAGGAAGCGTTCCAATTCCACGCGCAACGCCTCGGCGGGCATTGCGGCGGGCGCCTGGGTGGGGCCTCGCACGGGTCCCAGTATACAATCCAAGGCAGGGACGCACCCGGCGCAAGCTTGACTTGCACTTCCGTGGAGCGCGAGAACGAAGCCGGATGGAAACCACTCAGACGCTAGCCGAACGCCTCGCCGTAGTAGAGGAACGCATCGCGCGAGCTTGCGCCCGCACCGGGCGGCGTCGCGAAGAAGTGACCCTGCTGGCCGTGACCAAGATCTTCCCGGCACAGGCGATTCTCGACGCCTACGCGCTGGGCTTGCGCGAGTTTGGCGAGAACTACGTGCAGGAGTTCGAGACCAAGGCTCCACAGGTCCGCTCGCTGCCGGGAGCGCGCTTCCACCTGATCGGCCATCTGCAATCGAATAAAAGCCGCAAAGGTTCGGAGCTGTTCGACGTGATTCAAACCATCGACAGCGCCAAACTGGCCCGGCGTCTGGCCGAGGCCGGCAAGCCGATGGACGTGATGATCGAGGTGAAGCTGTCTGAGGAAGAGAGCAAGCACGGTTGCGCGCCCGCCGATGTCCCGGCGTTGGTGGAAGCCATCCGGGGCGAGAAGGAACTCACGCTGAAGGGTCTGATGACCATGCCGCCGTGGTCCGACGATGCCGAGGTCGCACGGCCCTATTTCAAAAGACTGAGTGCGCTGGCCCGCGAGGTTGGCGTCACCGGCCTGTCGATGGGCATGTCGAACGACCTGGAAGTCGCCATCGAAGAAGGCTCGACGCTGGTGCGCGTGGGGACCGCGTTGTTCGGGCGGCGGAAGAAGCCGGCGTAGCTGAAGTTTTCGGCGATACCTTCGATTGGTTCGGTCACCCCAAAAGCTCGGCTGCCCGGCGGCGCCATTCGCCGGACGTGCCCACCTCCAGGTCGAATGGGAGCCTATGAACCCAAGCCAATTCAACGATAAACTGCTGTTATGGATTGGACGCTTTGCGGCGCTGTCGACCGAAATCCAGGCAAGCTCGGCGGAACGTGGTGCTTCCGTGGCACCAGACTGCCAGTGGCCGCGCTGTTCGATCATCTTGATCGGGGCTCAACCGTAGACGAGTTCTTGGAGTGGTTCCCGTCTGTCAGCCGGGAACAAGTGCATGAGGTGCTTGCTTTTGCCAAGAGTTCCCTGGAATCGTCTGCGGCGGTTGCGTGAAGATCCTGTTTGACGCCAATACCCCGGCACCGCTTGCGCGTTTCTTGCGAGGACATGAGGTAGTGCGGGCGGATGAACTGGGATGGCAAGGGCTTGAGAATGGCGCTTTGCTCGACGTGGCTGAGAATGCGGAATTCGATGTGCTCCTCACCTGCGATCAGAATGTGCGCGATCAGCAGAACTTCACCAGCCGTAAACTGGCACTCGTCATCCTGTCCTCGAATCATTGGCCGACCCTGCGGCGGGTTGCAGCACGCATTGCCAGTGCCGTGGACTTCGTGCAAACCGGTCAAATCGTTCGTGTCGATGTCGCGGTGTTGTAGGCTGATTGCTCTGACTGGCCGCCATCGAAGCAGGCTCGACGCTGGTGCGCGTGGGGACCGCGTTGTTCAGGCGGCTGAAGAAGCCGGCCTAGCGCGGCGTTCGGGAGCGAACCTGCGAAGCACCAACATCCCAGGGTCAGCCTAGCCGACAGCCTCGCCGGTCCTCCGGGCAGGAGTGGATCAGAGCAACCTCCGCCAACGTCACTTGGATTCGGGTCGGCCTCGCCTCACTCGTGCCCGCGAAAACCGGCGGCAAATGTACACCTCGGGTTCGACGCTTGAAACCAAAACCGTAAGATCTTACGGTTTTACTAAATAACCTATTTAGAATCAACGGCTTGAAAACAAGAACCGTAAGAAGTTACGGTTTTGGGTTTTGGGGCGATTGGTCAATTAGCGGAAGGGCTCTCACGTCATTTGTTGTGCCTGGTGCCCTGTCAGCCCCTAGGAAGGACGGAGCGAGACCGAACCGCCCGGATCGAAGTGTGATAAAACTCACTCGAAGGTCCACTTCCGATGGCGTCCGAGCGAAGTCTCTGGCCGCCAAATCAACCACACGCAACACCGCAATGGAGGAGCGTTCCAATGAGTAAGACCATATTCCTGGCCGGCGCCTCGGGCGCAATCGGCCGCCGGCTCTCACCGCTGCTTGTGACGAATGGCTGGCGGGTCGTCGGCGCGACGCGCTCCGCGCAAAAGGAGCCGCTGTTGCGTCAGTTGGGAGTCGAACCGGCCGTGATCGACGTCTTCGATTCCGACGGGTTGAAACGGCTCCTAGCCGCCATCCGGCCGGACGCCGTAATCCATCAGCTCACCGACCTGCCCTACGCGCTCGAGCCCTCCAGGATGGCCGATGCACTGGAGCGCAACGCGCGGCTCCGCGACGAAGGCACGCGCAACCTTGTCGCGGCCGCAGTCGAGGCCGGCGCCAAGCGGCTGATCGCACAAAGCATCGCCTTTATCTACGCGGAAGGTCCCGCGCCCCACGTCGAAACTGACCCGCTGCTCGAACTGACGCATCCGGTCTACGGCGGTACCGTCGCCGGCGTGATGAGCCTCGAACGCCAGGTGATCGAAGCTGCGCTCGATGGGATTGTCTTGCGCTACGGGCTCTTTTACGGTCCTGGGACCGGCTTCGATCACCCGGTAGCTCAGGGTTCGGTGCACGTCGATGCGGCAGCCAAGGCCGCCGAACTGGCCGTCACGCGGGGTGAACCTGGCATCTACAACGTCGCTGAGACCGATGGGGCTGTCAGCTCCCAAAAAGCCATCGAGGCTCTGGACTGGGACGCCGGCTGGAGAGCGGAGCCTTAGAGCGAAGGGGCGTCCGCGCGCTGGCGGTTCGCAGGCGCACGGTAACGACTTGGGGGCTTGCCGTAGGGCACGCCGGGCGCTGCCGTGATTTCGCGTGAGGAACTTGCCCGGGCCCGGCCCCGGAGCCGGAACCGCCCTTCCCGAAGTGCTAACTTGAGGGACATGACTCGTGAAGAAGCTTGGGCGATCGTTTGCGAATTCGTCCAAAACGACGCGCTGCGGCGTCACGCTCTGGCGGTGGAGACCTGCGTCGTCGCCTACGCCAGGAAACTCGGCGCGGACGAGAACAAGTGGTCGGTCACCGCGCTGCTGCACGACTTCGACTGGGAGATCCATCCCAACTCGCCCGATCACCCGATGAAAGGCGAACCGATTCTCGCCGAGCGCGGCGTGGAGCAAGAGATCCGGCAGGCCATCCTGAGCCATGCGAATTACTCGGGCGTGCCGCGCGTGTCGCCGCTCGAAAAGACGCTTTACGCGTGCGACGAACTGGCCGGTTTTCTGACCGCCATCAGCTACGTGAAGCCGGGGCGCTCGATCCACGAAGTCGAGGTCAAAGGCGTGCGCAGAAAGATGAAGGACAAAGCCTTCGCGCGCAACGTAAACCGTGAGGACATCGTCGAAGGCGCGCGCGAGTTGGGCGTGGACCTCGACGAGCACATCGCCTTCTGTATCGCGGCGATGCAAGCGCGAGCCGAAGAACTGGGGCTGCAAGGCAATCCGCCGGCGGCGTCCTAGGCACCCGTCTGCAGGTAAGCCGGCAGGCACCAACGCAACGCGGCGAGCACCGGGTACCGCGCGTCTCACTAGAGGCAGTAATCCCCGTCGAGTGCGCTGACGCTGGTCGCGGCGGGTTGAGCCCATGACGTTGCGGAAGCGGGATCGGACGATCCGAGCGTGGCGAAGGAGCAGATCTCCGGCTCTCGGGATGTTTCCGCGCGAGCCGGCGCCAGGCATTGGGCAGGAAGTGCGAGGTGGTGATGAGTATCCGGTCTCCTGCGACTGATGGCGATCCTCCTGGGTACACGGTCCATGGCCTAGTCAGTCCTACATACATTTTCTGCGCAACTCCCTGGATCATCTAAGACCGGGTCGAAGCAACCCGCAACCTGAATAGGGAGGAACTCAAAGAGCGCAAAAGCAAACCCTGACAAACCTGGAACCCGCCGCAAGGCCCTCCCCAAACGGAAGAGAATAAACTGACTATGGCTGCTGCGGACGGTCCACTCACGCCAGGAGTCCGAGTTTGAGCGTGCCGTGCCTGGATCCCGGGTCAACACTATGCAATACCCTCTGAAGCCGATGACGACTTGCCTCAGGCGGCCGATGTCCGCCCACTGGATTGCCCTAGCACTCTGGACCGCACTGGCCGCGTTGCTGCCTCTTGCCTTGTGCACCGCGCAGTCGCGGGATGCGGGCGCGTCAGCTCCGGTTGCCAGCGTGAACCCTCTGATCGGCACCGGGGGCGATCCAGACGACGGCATCGACGACTTCCCCGGCGCCACGACCCCTTTCGGGATGGTGCAACTCAGCCCGGACACGGAAGACCACGGGTTTGGCTATCACCACATTCATACCAGAATCAAAGGCTTCAGCATGACCCACATGAGCGGAGCGGGCTGCGCCAACGAGGGGGACGTCTTCTTCTCCGCAACGACCGGACCAGTGGTCACACAGGCGATAGATTTCCAGTCGCCTTATTCCCATAAAAGGGAGTCGGCGGAACCGGGCTACTACCAGGTGGACCTGCTGCAATGGGGGATCCATGCGGAACTCAGCGCCACGGACCACACCGGCGTCGCCCGATTCACTTTCCCGGCTGGAAAGCCCGCCAATATTCTCCTTCCCCTCAGCCACACGCTGAACACGACCGCCGCTGCCTCATTGCGTTTCGTCGGTGATCGGCGCATCGAGGGCTACGTGGAGGACCACGCGTTCTGCAATAACAAGCCAACCTACAAGGTCTACTTCGTGATGACGTTCAACCGGCCCTTTCTCAAGTTCGGCACGTGGACTGGCGAACACGACGGCGGGCCGGGGAAGATCGTGGAAGGCAGCCGCGCGGCCGAGCAGAGCGGACACGATGCCTGGGTGGGAGGCTACGCCAGTTGGGCCGCCGAAGCGCACGAGCAGGCGATCACGGCGAAAATCGGCATCTCCTACGTGGACGTGGCAGGCGCCGGCAAGAACCTGGATACGGAGGCGGAAGCCAAGGATTTCGCGGCGGTTCGAAAGGCGGCAGCCGCGGCGTGGAACAAGGAACTGAGCGCGATCGAAGTTCAAGGCGGCTCAGCGACGCAGCGCCAGGTGTTTTACACCGCGCTCTACCACAGCCTGCTGATGCCGATGGTCTTTGAAGACGTGGACGGGCGCTACCTGGGTTTCGACGGCAGGATCCACACTGTCTCCGCCGGACACCACGTTTACGCCAACTACTCCGGATGGGATATCTACCGCAGCGAGCTGCCGCTGCTGGCACTGATCGAGCCGCAGCGACTGCAGGACATGGCGCAATCCGTCGTCCTCATGTACCAACAGGGAGGCTGGATCGACCGCTGGCCGCAGATCAACTTGTACACGAACGACATGGTCGGGAGCCCGCTCACCATCGCGCTGGCGACGGCGTGGCTCGACGGGCTGCGCGGCTTCGACATGGATACGGCCTGGGAGGGCATGCTCAAGGACGCTACAGAAGCCCCGCCGCCTGGCCGTCCTTACGTCGGCCAGGATGGGATCGACTGGATCAACAAGCTCCACTTCCTCCCGGACGACAAAGCCGGGTATGGCTCCGTCTCGAAGACTCAGGAGTATGCGCTCGCCTACGCGTCGCTCTACCGTCTGGCCAAGGCGCTGGGCAAGACCAGCGACGCGAGGATGCTTTACGATCGCGCGCTCTATTACCGCAATCTGTTCGATCCGGAGGTCCGGTTCTTCCGGCCGCGCAATGCCGATGGGACGTGGGTGCCTGGCTTCAATCCCGCGCAGGATGGACATGGATTTGTCGAAGGAACGGGCTGGCACTATCAATCGTTCGCTCCGGCGGACCTGGGGTGGGTGGTGAAGGCGGTGGGCCGCGAGCTGTTCAACTTACGGATGACCGAGTTCTTCAATTATCCCGAGCCAGGTTGGTACGCGCAGTATTACAACCCCTACAACGAAAGCGACCTTCAAGCGCCCTTCGCGTTCCACTTCTCCGGCCAGCCCTGGAAGACGCAGCGCGCCGTTCGCCGCGTGCTCCGGGAGAACTACACCGGCGCGCCGGACGGCATTCCCGGCAATGACGATGCCGGTGCGATGTCATCCTGGGCTGTGCTGAGCATGCTGGGCATATACAGCGTGGACCCCGCGAGTTTGGCCTACGAACTTGTCGCGCCTTCGTTCCCGAAGGTGGTCCTCCATCTACAGCCGCCCTACACGGGCCAGAGCTTCACACTGGAAGCCGCGGGAGCGGGTGACCATGCGCCCTACATCCAACGCGTGGAGTTGAATGGCAAGCCGCACACGCAGAATTGGATTCCGTTCCATTCCATCGCGGCCGGGGGGAGTCTGAAGATGGAAGTGGGACCGAAGCCAAATGAGAGGTGGGGCGCGGCGCCCGAGGACGCTCCGCCGTCGCTCAGCGACGAAAAGCCGTAAGCAATCCTTGGCTCCCGGTCTCATCGGCTACAATCAAGCCGGCGATGCGCCGGGCGCAGCCTGCCCGCGCAGTCGGCGGAGGTTGGTCACACGGTCGGAGCGGATGGGAAAAACCGTTTGACCATCGGTCCGGCCCTGGGCGACGTGGTGACAATTTCAAACAGAAACGGCGCGCTCAATGGGATATGGCACCGAATCAGTTCGTTCGTGGCCGCAGCAGAATCTCCTGAAGCGCTCCGACCAGCCCGCCCCTTAAGTAACAGTCGTCCACCAATCCGACGATTCGGCTTTCGGGTTGTCGAGCTGCACCACGCTGCCGATAACCGGCGTAATTAAGCGCGGCCGCAATTCGTCAGCGATCGCGGTGATGCTGCGAAGCGGCGCGTCCCAGTCGTGATTGGAGATACAGAACTTGGAATTGTGCACCGGAATGATCACGGCTGCGTTGATGTCCCGGGCGGCTTGCAGCGTCTCGCCGGGCATCATGTGGATGAACTTCCAGGCCGTGTCGTACTGCCCATTTTCGAGCACCGCCAGATCGAAGCTGCCGAACCGTTTCCCGATCTCCTTGAAATGGGGTCCGTATCCGCCGTCTCCACCGAGGAAGATCTTGTAACCGCTCGATGTCCGCAGTGCAAATGAGGCCCACAGCGTGAGGTTCCGGCGCAGCCCTCTGCCGGAGAAATGCCGGGCGGGCAGAACGTGCGCAGTGAACCCGTCGCCCAGCGCAATGCTGTCGCCCCAGTCGCCCTCCTCGATGCTGCCGCTCGCGTACCCCCATTGCTCCAGGTGTGCGCCGACACCGAGCCCACAAATCACCTTTTTCACCCTCGGGCGGATCTTCGTCACCGTCTCGTAATCGAGGTGATCCCAATGATCGTGCGTGATGAAGAGAAAATCGATGTCAGGGATGTCGGCAGCCGTGTACGGATCGGTCCCGTCGAAGGCCTTCGTGGTAAAGGACACTGGCGAGGCCCTGCCGCTCAGCACCGGGTCAACCAGAATCCGCCTGCCATCCAGCTGCATGAAATACGAAGAATGGCCGAACCAAACCAGGACATTGTCTGTTGGCGCCAGACTCCGCAAGTCCCGCCGAACCGAGGGAATGCGGTCCTTGGGCCGGAGTCGCGGATTGCGGTTAGAGGCGAACTTCAGCATGTTCCTCCAACCCGCCGATCCTCCTGTCAAAGTGGGCGTGAAGAGCTGGTTATGAAACTCGCCAGCGCGGAAATTCGGCGATCCGCCGATGCGCTTCAGGCGCGCCTCCGCCGGAGTGCCGCCGAACTTGGCCCGTCTCAAGAAGAGCCAGACGCTACCCGCAAACAACCCGGCGAAGGAGGCCAGGAAGCCGATTGCCCCCCGCAGGAATGAGTGTCGATTCAAGAGTGCTCCCAAGTCTGTGAGTGTACAACTCGCTGGCCGGTCGCAAATTCGGCGGCTGCTTGCTGCGCTTGGCCCGGAAGATGGTGGAATAAGCCGCCTTCGTAGAGAGTGGTTCAGCAGGGCAGCGTCCGCTGAAGCCCCCGGATGGGCGGTCGGCCTGGGGTGGTTGCATGAGGCCATTGGCTGCAATGGCCCCAACCGTTGTGCCGTTATATCAAGACGTCCGGGCTATTGCTTGCCTGCCGGATCGGCAACCAGGCGCCCGTTCTCTACGTGATAGAACTTCAGGTTGTCCGGGCCGATCAGCTTCGCCGCTTCGGTGTCAAACACCAAAGGCGACGCCTCTGGCGCCTTGGCAGGCACGTAGTTTGCAGCGTCCGTCGTATCGCCCGTGCCCTTGTACCTGGCAACATACGGGTACGGATAGACCGGGCGCGTGGCAATGGTGAGTTGAGCTGGCTGCGCGTACGGCCGGCTTGCCTGTCCACCGCCCGGGCCACCCGGTCCGCCAGGACCCATCTGCCGGCTGGCCGTCTTGCCAGCGACAATCATCTGCGGAGCCTGTTTCATCTCGGTCCAGGCCATCAACGGGCTCAGGAGATCGATCTGCGGAAAGCCTTCGCCACCGCCGCAGTGGCCGACGCCGGGGATCAGGAATAGACGCATGAACGAGTCGGTCAGCTTGTCGCCCAGTTGCTTCTGCACGCCCTGGTAGAAGGCGACCGACATGGCCGGCGGCACAGAGTCATCGGCCAGACCGTGCCACACGATCAGCTTGCCCCCATGCTCTTCGAAGGGGCGCAAGTTGGTGTTTCCGGCGTTGTACAGAGGCGCTCCCAGCTCGCTGACCTTGTTGAACCACTCCTCGCTAAAGGAGAACCTGGCGAGTTCCTCATCTGAGAGCACGGTGGGCAGCATGAGGTACTTGATATTTCCACTCGCCATGCCGCCGCCGGGTCCGCGCTGTGCGGCCGTAGCGCTGTTCGGCAGTCCCCATTGCAGTTCGGAACCCAGGGCATACCCGCTGATCGTGAAATAGTGTCCACGTGCATCGGAAGGGCCCTCGTAGTACTTCTTCAATACGGCTGTTTCTTCGGCGGTCAGGCACTTCGAAGTCTCTGTCGTCTCCGCTTTGCACTGGACCCATGCGGGATCGAATTTGCAGCCAAACGGATTTTCCAGCAGACCGTCCTCGACGCCCGAGAGTGTCGGGCAGTGCGCCAGGACTGCGTCGTGGACCATGCTCATCCGGCTGCGGAGCAGGATGGGCGAGCCGTCGGCCCGCTTGTTGATGGCTCCTTCCCACCCGTGGAAGAACGAATTGTGCAGGTTGATGAGGAGCACCGGCGCACCGGCCGAGATGCCATCGAAGTCGTTCGGATAGCGCTCGGCTTCCGCCAGAGCCTCGCGGCCGCCATCCGAGCAGCCCACGAAATACGAGTATTTCTGGGGCTGGCCGTAGAAGATTGCGATCAGCGCCTTGGCGGCCAGCGTTGTCTCGTGATTCGCGCGGTAAGCGAAGTCGATGCGCGCGTCGGGATCTGCGCCGAAAGAGCCCATCGCACCGCCGCCGCCGGGCCCACCGATGCCGCCCGAGTGTCCCATGTCGTCGCCCGCCACTACGAACTCGCCGTTCAGTGCCGGCACGCAGGAGCCGGCATTGCCGACGTTGGCGCGCACAGAGCCGCACATGCCGCCGCAACCGCCCT
>Ga0118677_10002508_pt1 | contig 36814 bp, 53 predicted proteins | sample AliMusrvi5mmetaG_FD_86154 | JGI IMG/M metagenome (GOLD analysis project Ga0118677, IMG submission 86154)
CCGGCCCCGTACCCGGACCCGTCCCCGGACCCGTCCCCGTACCCGGCCTCGTCGTGATTATTTTCCATCCCTACATCCTCCTGTTGCGTAAATTCTTTGCTGCCAACCGGCAAAAGAACGCTGATTGACAGCGAGAAGCTACGCCTTCCAGACGGGCACGGACTCTATGGAATTCTTGCCCTCCGGAGTCACGTCCAGTATTTCGATGGCCTGTAGCAGTTCCACCCGCGGGACTGCGACCGGGAACTTGCACTCCGAGGGTTTCGATGTGCCGGAAACGGCGAGCTGCGACAGGGACGCGGCCCCAGACCAGTACCACAACCGGCGCGCATTGGTCAGCACGACTTCCTGACCTTTGCGGCTCTCCATCGTCCCGGCGAATACTCCCGCCGAGTACGTCCGAACTATTACGTATTTATTTCCTTTCATTTGATGGCTCCTTTTACGTCAGTAGACGACAGTTATACCAACTCCTCAAACGCTACTCTTAAAAGCTCCAAATCTTCCAGCGTCATTACCGCTTGCAAGTCCTTGTCTTTTACAATCTCCCGCATTTCGTCTATCGTTCCCGGCCCTAGTATATCGGTCATTTTCTCGGCCAGACGAAGCACAGTCGCGCCATCTGCCCGGCGATGGATTTTGATGATGTGGCATGAGTAGCACAGAGTCGCGCCGTTTCCGACGTTGTAGGCCAATGATAGGCTATGCGCCTTGTGATACAGCCAATGATGCGCCGCCAGATTCTCCGTAGCTCCGCAAAGCACGCACCTATTGCCATCCCGCGATCGGACGGCCTTTGACCACAGGATAGCCAGCGCCTTTTTTACGCGCTTCATGCGGACTTGTCGGTTAGGGGGCCGCTTCACAGCATAACCTCCAAGCTCTTGCGCCCGGCAATCCCCAGGATTTCCAGCGTCCCGCTTACGCGCAGAGTTACCATGCACTCCCGGCCCATTGGGTCCAGGTTGCTCATTCCGACTATTTTACAAATTCTTCGACGAGGCTTGGCGGCTACGGGATTGCCTCCCGGGCCTGGGCCGATGCTCCATTCTTTGAAGCTCTTTCCTGCGCGGAAATTTCCTATCAGATATCCAGCCTTCGCCCATTCCGATATCCGCGTCGCGAGATTGTTTGCAGAAATTCCATTGTCTCCGATAGCACTCCGCAGAAACTCATGCACCGCCAGCGGCTTATTTGTGGCCCTTATTTGCTTCCGGATTTCCTCAAGTTGCTCGGAGTTGGTCATATTTTTTTCCTTCCCTTCCTGCAAGGTGTACGCTGTTTTAGATTATCAGAAAATCTCCCGGCTTCCAAATCTCTGGAACATCCCGCATGGTCTACACGCTTGCAGGTCCGGCAGTCCTCGGAGCAGTTGCGGATGCTTGGTGCGCGTGGGCAGGTGGTCATATCAGCATATTCTCCTTTAATTCTTTCTCTGCGGCGGCAAGATTCTGGCAAGCTACACGCCAATAAGATTCTTTAAGCTCGACTCCAAGGAATTTCCTACCCATCTTCAAAGCCTGATACCCTTCACTCCCGATCCCAGCGAACGGGCTCAGAACGGTATCGCCTGGATTGCTCCAAAGTTCTATGCACCGTTCGATTACCTGGAGTTGTAAGGGGCAGATATGGCGCTCGTCCTTGTTATCGCGGGCTGTTCTGAATTGGAGCGTATCGCTAGGATTAATGTCCATCCATACAGGAGAGGCATACTTTTGCCAAAGCTCAACTGGGAACGTCTCATCAGTATGGCCGACACGCTCTGGATTCTCTCCTGGCTTTCGCATCGTTACGACATAATCGGGGATACCCTGACGGCTCATACATGAATCTTTTTTAATTTGCTTATGGAGTAGCCCTAGCGCCTTAGTCCTTTGCATGGCAGTTACGGGGTCTTTCCAAATTACGACTTGAGAATGGAGTATCCAGCCGTGGTCCTGGTAGAGCTTTATAAGCTGACCACGGAAGTCTTTTAGTCCGATAAATCCATCTCGGAATTTTGAAGATGGCAGGTCCATACAATGGAAAGAAGTCAAGCGGCCCGGCATGGTGGCGCGGTAAAGGTGATTTACCAGAAATCCATAATGAGTTAGGAATTCGTCATATCGCTTATTGTTGCCCATGTCGCGATCGCTGTTGCTATACGAATATAACGACGCGAAAGGCGGCGAATAAACGCTGTAATGGATGGAGCCTTCTTTGAGTTCTTCGACCTTATCAACGCAGTCCCCCAGGATGATGCGCCAGTTATCGCCTGACCTCTCATCCTCCAGGTATTCGTCTTTCTCATTCTTCGCTGCGCCGTGAATTATTCCGGATGATATATGCTTCATGTGCTTGACCATATTTTCTGCCATTTGTGCAGCGTCCGCTTCTTTCCGTTTTATGTTTTCCAAGACAGCCCCCTCTGTTTCAGCTATAACAATGTAGACATTGACCTCTCTCTTTTGGCCAAAGCGCCAGCACCGCCTGACGGCCTGGTAGAATTGCTCATAGCTATCGGACAGTCCGAGAAATGCAACATTTGAGCAATGCTGCCAGTTCATTCCGAAACCGGCGATAGATGGCTTAGACACCATAACCCGGATTTTATTAAGTGAAAAATCAGACATGGCCGCTTCCTTCACTTCGACGGAATTTGAGCCCTGGACATTGAGAGCACCTTGTATCAAACCAGATACCATATCACTCTCTTTATTCAAGTTGCACCATATCACCCAAGGCCCTGGAGTTTCATTAACAATTCCGGCCAATGCCTCGGCTCGTTCTTTAGTTGAATTTCTACGTGCGGAAAGCCTTTCCCCCAAGGACGACGCGGGCATTGCAAACAACATCCCTTCGCTAGGTTTTTCGTCGCGCACGATTACCTCATGGAATTTAATAGCAGGGAGAACGAAACCATCATCAGGATACCCGAGATCGGAAGGCTTCCGGATCATAACGGCCCAAGAGCATACCCATTTCCAAAAGGCGTCTTCGGCGTGTCCCTTCAATGTCCAGTTCTGCGTTTCGCCTCCGTCGTGGTAGAAAAACATAGATAGCATTTCAGACTGGCGCATGATGCCTAGGAATTCGGCATGGTTTCCCAATTCCATGTAGTCGTTAGGAGCAGGAGTGGCCGTGCAAGCTAAACGGAACGGTATATCCTGCCCGCGCTTTATAAGCTCTGTGCGAGTCTTTCCATCCAAGCTCTTAAGGATACTTGATTCGTCAAGAACAATGCCCTTAAATTTATCGAATCTGAATTTATCCAGACGGTCATAATTCGTTATTGAAATTTCGTCCTTGCATTCTCTGCCGTCATAGACGCGCAGTACTGGGATATCCAGTTTGTGGCCCTCTCTTATAGTCTGGGGAGCCACAGCCAACGGGCAGAAAACCAATACCGGACCAGGTATCTGTTTCGCCCACTCCAGCTGCATGAATGTCTTACCCATGCCGCAATCCGCGAAGATAGCGGCCCTCCCTCGGCGTAAAGCCCATTTAACTATATCGCGCTGGAACGGAAAGAGCTTGGGATTTATCTTGCTAGGTTCTATTCCTTCCGGTTTAGCAATTACCGCCTTGCTATCCAAAAAATCCTGATATTTCATTTTCTCCCCGCAATCCTGCGAATCAAAAAAATCGCACATGCCCAAAATTCTCGAATGGCAGAGGCGATGCTTGATAGTATTTTCATAATCTCTCCTTGTCCGTGGTCTTACTCGCGCCACGGCTCGCGAGCATATCTACGGTTCGAACACCATACCGTTTCCGAGCGTGCAACGATATGACCTGTTATTGTTGTCTGTTCCTACTTCGGTCCATTCAATCGTAGTGTTTCCCACGGTGGACAGGACAGTATCGGCCCATAGCTTGTCCCCCTCGGCCCAGAGCTTGTCCCCCTCGGCCATGAGCTTTTCCCCCTCGGCCCATAGCTTGTCCCCCTCGGCCCTGAGCTTGTCCCCCTCGGCCCTGAGCTTGTCCCCCTCGGCCCATAGCTTGTCCCCCTCGTCCCTGAGCTTGTCCCCCTCGGCCCAGAGCTTGTCCCCCTCGGCCAAGAGCTTGGCACGTTTCCTCCAAGCTGCCGTCAGCTTTTCCTTTATTGTTTTGTTGTTCATATTGGTTTTACCTCCATCTTACCATCGGCCCCGGTCAGTTTCTCAGGTTCGATTTTTGCAATAGTGGCGTAAAAATTGCACCACTTATTTACCTTGCAATATCTCTCGCATCGGATGCACTGTCCGGGTCGCGCTACGACTTCCAAGTTCTTCCCGTTGTCCGCAGCGTAAGCCTGGGCCGCTTCCTCCGTATCAAGCACCCGCACGGCCCGCTTGCCTTCCGGCTTCATCACCGCCCAAGTGGTCGGTTTCTCCCAACGCTCCTCCGGCGTACAAAACGGGATAACATCGTCGGCCAACTTATCGGCGGCTTGATGCAAGCGCATCCGTGCCTCAATAAATCCCTCGACTTCCAGCGGCGGCAAAGGTTCGTACTCCAAGACCTCGGCCTCGGCTTCGGGGTAGTCTTTCATGCGGAGCTTTTCCGATTGCGAGTAATCGCGGAACACGAGAAGATTTTTCATCTTTTTAATCGTGAATCCGTGCTTGTGATACAGCCATGCGTACATCTGCAACTGTTGCGCCCACTCGATCCGGCCTCCGAGGATAAAAGACCAGACAGAAGTTAGCTTGAAGTCCCACAAGGTCATATCCTTATCCAACAGGTCTGGCTGTCCGCTGATTGTCCAGCCTAAGACCTCGGCCTTTAGACGTTCCTCCGTCAAGCTGTCTTGCGAGGCGTTGGACTCCATGAGCGTATGTAAGGATGAGCCGAGGGCGCGATAGATGCGCTCCGAAACGTCCTCCGTTATTTCGTCGTCATGGCGGAGCTCAAGCGTCCTAATCTTCGGCGGCTTGAGCAATCCGGTAACTGATATCCGGCCCACTGATTTATAGCTATCGTGAGACAGAGCATTGACCAGCGGCGTCGGCAAGCTGTGGATATTTGTTATCTTCATTTTCTCCTCTAGCGCTACGGCTCAAATACCATACCGTTCCCGAGCGTGCAACGATATGAACTGTTATTGTTGTCTGTTCCTACTTCGGCCCAGTCAATCGTAGTGTTCCCCACGGTGGACAGGACAGTATCGGCCCAGAGCTTGTCCCCCTCGGCCCTGAGCTTGGCCCCCTCGGCCCAGAGCTTGGCCCCCTCGGCCCTGAGCTTGGCCCACTCGGCCCAGAGCTTGGCCCGTTCACCCCAAACTACCGTCAACTTTTTCTTTATTGTTTTTTTATTCATATTTGTTATACTGGTTATAATCCCACGCCGGGCGCGAATTCGACCTTTACGATTTTATTTCCGCGTTCGTTGGCTTCGTAACGAAGGATAGCGGGATTGCCATCTTCCTTCGCGGCTTTCAAGTCATCGGCTATTTTGTCGTCGAAGGTCGTATACCATACTCCCTCGGCGTCCTGGCAAGATACCTTAGTCCAAGGCTTCCCGTTTGTCTCGCTGGTTTTTTCCGACAACTTCGTAATGACAAATTCTTTTGAGACAATAATCTTTCCGTCTGCCTTTTTGCTTGCAGGCGCTACGTCCTTTGTCTCCGGCTTGGAGGCGGTAGCAGCAGAGGCCGCGTTACCGTCATCGTCCTCGCTGATAACTCCGACCATAGCCGCCAGGGAATACCTGCGGGCGTAGGTGTACGCGGAGCCGTAAGCCTGGGGATCTTCCTTGACCGGCTTTATGAGGTAGTCTCCACTTATCGACTGGCCCGACGAATGGAGTAGGGTAGTCCGCAGAAAAAACCGGCCGTCGAGAAATACCGGGGATTGCACCACGGCGATTTCGTTTTCGCTCAGAGCAGAATGGCACGCCTCCCACACGGAGCCCAGGTCCGCGTATTTGCTTTTAAAAAAAGGATTTTCAGAATCCTTCTTAGCAATCTTCATCGCGGATTGCGCCTTGACCAATGCGGCAGCGAGCTTTTCTACGTTTTCCATTTGTTCCTCCTCTAAAAGATTGGCCCCAGGTCCGCGAGAACCTGGAGCCGTAAAACTGACCTCTCGCGGAAGGCATGAGAAAAGTTAGCAAATACCTCGGACTGTGTCAAGCATTATTCTTGGTCGATATCTTCCGGTTTTAGGATGGGGGAGTCGCAATTATTCAAGGTGTTGATGAACATTTGCACCACCGGGCGCAGCGTGGCTAGTTCGGCATTGGCCGATTGCAAAGCCGCAACATTCTGAGCCTCCAACGCTTGTGCGCCGTCGAGGTCATGCTGGACCTGTGTCAGCTTCTCCCGCAGGGCTGCGATTTCGGCATCGCGCTCGGAGGCTATGCGACGGCCCCATGAGTCGATTTTATCCGCCGCCGGGAACGAACAATCCGTCATGATTTCTGCAATCAACTTTTTCGCCTCTTCGTCGAACCTGTTCATGCTATTCCCCCTCCCCGAGTTTGTCCTCAATCGCCGCAGTAAAATCCGCGTCTTCGGCCAGCGCATCCCTCAATGATTCCGGTAGTTTGCGCCGCCGATAACCGTGAACGCGCTTTACAAAGTAGCGATTGCTCTCTTCGACTTTGGACACCGTGTGCAGTAGGAAGATATCCAGCACTTCGATATCCCCTCCCTCCTGTGGGCAGCAATTCTCAGGAGGGCCAAATGTTACTGCCGGGCTGTACGGGGTAACGTCGCAGTCAACCTCTAAGTCATGGTCGTTTCCCCAATTGAGGCTAATAGTTATGTTGCCGCGGCATTTCGTTTGTGGTTTCCTCATAATCCGTTCTCCTCGATGCAGGCGCGTGGGCGCTCGCGGTGCCAAATAACTGTTTTTACATCCAAACGCCATTGCGCTCTAGATTTATACCCCATATCGCAATCCTGCGATTCGATTCCACACGGACACCCCGCGCAGTCCGTCGGGTCTTTTAGGTTTATGGTGATTTTCACAGAGCCTCCAATATTGCCAGCGCCAACATCTTGGCGGCCGAGCGCGTCATACTAACTCCCCATTTCTTCCCGTAGCTCGTACCCTCTATCCTGTAGGCATACGGTGCCATCGGTGTCGCCACCGAAGCGGAGAATTCAAGTAATTCTCGCCCGGAAATAAGGTGCTCCGGAATTTTATTTAGTTGTGCCATGCTCCCCCCTCCCCACGCTGGCCTTGGCGAGCTTCTCTGCCACTTTTTCCCATCGCTTAAAAAGTTTGGACGATATGGCAGACGCTATATCCCACTTCTTCCACGCAATGCGCTCATCTATCTCAAGCCACCGCAGCGCCATACTCTTGCTGGTCTTAAGTTTTTGTTTCATTCTGCCTCCACATACTTCCGACATTTGCACCAGGATGTTCGACCTATCCCAAAATCAAACCAATCACGTACGTCGCCAAAAACATAAACGCCAGCCATGCGAGCACGGCTTTGACCTCGCGACGACGACGGACCTTAGACTCGATTGCGCGATATTCAAGGTAGGTCATTCTCTGTTCTCCTCGCACGCGGTATCCCCCGACGGTGCGGGGGTTAAATCCTTATTGGTGATTTTCATTGGCTCTCTTCGCTCAGTGCATCCCAGGACTCGGCAGTAATGATGGTCTCGGCGGGCTCATACCAGCAGTAGCCAGCGCTCGCCCACCGGAGGGTGGTGCAGCCCTCATACCAGCAGCCGCGGGATGTCATCATGCCGTAGCCCGTGTGTCTTATGGAGACTCCCGTCGCGGACGGGTCCAACCTTACCTCAGTCGCACGCCATCCGCGATGCCGCTTGTTGGCCACGCGGTTGGCCAGCACGCGCTGCTCAGGACTCATATCATCCCTCTTAACGGTCATCATAAGATTATCTCCCGCCCTCAATTGGGGGCTCACGGAACCGGACCCGGCAAGGTCGCGGTGGGCCGTGAGCCCAAGATTTTTTTGATTCGCCTGCTGGCCTTGCCGGGTCATATAGGTAGTATAACAGATAACCCCATATCTGCCAAGACCTAAGATGCTATTCTAAAACAGGTTTTTCTCGTCGAGGAATTTGGGAAAATGCGATTGTTAGCTTTTCCCGGAGGGATTTTTGCGCGGCCGTCCGGCGGGTAGACGGGGCAGCGCCAGCTGGCTCCGCAGGACGCGGAGATTTTCGGGGGAGAAGAAATTTCGGACAGGGCCGGCCAACACTTCTTTCTGCACCTGCCCACTTTCGGGCCGGACGCCGGCGCGGGCCATGAGATTGTGGAGTGTCCCACGCTTGATTTTCAAAAGTCCGCAAATTTGGGCCGTGGTGTAGCGCATATATATAAGGATAGCAGATATCCAATAGTGCGTCAAGTCCGTGCGGATTTTTTTGCTTGACACGCGAGCCGCGAAGGTTTATAATCCTAGTGCTTTCCACAGTCCGCGATGCTCGATAGAAAAATATTAGACCTTTTGCCCGTCGCCCGCGCCGTCGCGGACGCTGTGGAAAGCTCCTGCCTCGCGCGGGCGGCGGGTCTATTTTTTGGGAGGATGTTTTGACAAAAGAAAACCTGCGCGATCTGTTTGTTGAGTTAAAAAATATCCCAGGCTGGCTATCCGGGCTCGACCTGCCCGCGTCCGATCTGGAGTATATCGAGACGCTGGCCGACGGATACCAGCGAGATATGCGGACACTAAAGGCCGCGTGGGAAAAACAAAATCGGGAGCGACCGCCGGAGGAGCGGCCCGACTGGCTCCCGCGCGTCAACAACAAAAACAGCGTAACTCAGTCGGAGATAATGCGGGCCGCGCAGTTCCCCCTCGATAAAATCGTCGAGGTAGTGCGTGGCCGCGTCCCGTGCCTGTGGACAGAGCACGAGGGCAAGTATCCGTCGATGATGTACAAAAATGGATTCGTCCATTGTTTCAAATGTAATACCACAAAATCCACTATCTCATATTTCATGAGGCTCAAGGGCCTCGCGTTTTCCGAAGCCGTCAAGGCAATGCAATGATAAATCTGAGGGACTACCAACGCGAAGCGATTGACAATCTCATGGCCCCGGCGGCAGAGGGACACCGCAGATTATTGTTGCAGGCCGCTTGCGGTGCGGGCAAGACTGTAATCGCCGCGCAAATAATCCGTCATGCCGTCTCCAATAATCAGCGGGTTCTTTTTCTGGCCCACCGTCGGGAATTGGTGATGCAATGTGCCCGGAAACTCGCGGATTTCGGAGTCGAGTCCGGGCAGATGATATCCGGCGATGAGTGGGACCAAACGCATTTGGTAGACGTAGCCAGCATCCAGACTTTCCATTCATGGTGTATTCGTCGCGGGAAATATCCAGCGCCGCCGGCCGACCTGGTAGTAATAGACGAGGCGCACCACTATAATAGCTCGCGGACATGGCAAGAGGTCGTCGAGAAATATCCAGAGGCTTTGATTTTGGGCATGACTGCTACACCTTGTAACAAACGCGGTAAGGGCCTCGGCTATCATTTTGATGCGATGGTCGAATGCCCGTCGATACAAAAACTCATTGACCAAGGATTTTTGGTCCCGGCAAAATACTACGTGCCCAGCGTACCGGATCTCGAAGGGCTAAAAGTCATGGCCGGCGACTACGCGGAGAACCAGCTATCAACGCGGATGGACGTACCAAAACTGATAGGGGATATCGTCGAGAATTGGGCGCGAATCGCACCGACGAGAAAAACTATGATTTTTGCGTCCGGCGTGAAACATAGTATACACCTGGTCGAGGCGTTCACCGCGTTAGGAGTCAAGGCCGCGCACGTTGATGGAGCAACGGAAGCGCCTGAACGCGACGCGATAATAAAAAGATTCTCCGACGGAGATTTACAAATACTTTCCAACTGCGCGGTTTTTACGGAGGGGACTGATATCCCTGCCGCGTCATGTTTGATTTTTGCAAGACCGACAAAAAGCCTGCTTTTGTATTTGCAGGTGGCCGGTAGAGTTTTGCGGACGCATCCAGGTAAAGAGGACGCAATCATCATCGACCACGCTGGCGTTTTTTATGAGCACGGGCCGATCGCGCAGGACTGGCCTTGGAAACTCGACTATGGCAAGGGCGACGTACAAAAAGAAAACGGCAAGCGGAGAAAAAAAGAGAACAAACCTATCACCTGCGATAGCTGCAAATATGTCTATGAGCAGCGCCTTGACTGTCCGAAATGCGGATGGCGGCCGAAAGTAAATGGGAAGGAGGTGTTGACCTATCCGGCTTATCTGCAAGCGTTAGAAGAGTTGGTGAATCCACCGCCAGACGTGAAAAAGTTTTACCAGATGATGCTCCATGTTGTGCGGGAAAAGGGCTACAAGACCGGCTGGGCCTGGATGAAATGCAGGGATCGCTTCGGGGATAGCGTTTACTGCCCGCGGTCCTGGATGAGCCTGGATCCGATAGCTCCGTCGTTGGAAGTTGCTGCGTGGCTCGCGAAGGAGCGTAAGAAATATTTTTTTCGTAAAAACAATCCGGGACTCGCGGCGCATACTGACGGGCTGCGGGCAAATAAAGTTTTGCAGGGGGAATGATATGAATTTGACAGGAGGAAAAATATATTTTAAACTAAATGTAGCTCTGGAAAAGCTACTGTGATTAGAAAAAATCTTGCCCGCCGTCCGCGCTCATCATGGGGCTTTTCCAGAGTTCCCACCGACAAGCCGGGCGGCGGGTCCGTTTTGTCCTAGGGGAATTAATATGAGCATGGGTAAAAGATTCACGGACATAAATAAATGGAGACGGCCTTGGTTCCGCGGGCTCACCCCAAAATATAAGCTCCTATGGTTTTTTCTGCTGGATAATTGCGACATGTCCGGGATCTGGTATGTTGACTTGGAAATCGCAGGGATTATGATTGGTGAAGAATACGAATTGGAAGAGGCCCTGAAAATCCTTGCGAAACAAATAGAGCCACTGAACGGAGGATCACGATGGTTGGTAAAAGATTTTGTGCGTTATCAGTACGGCGAATTCTCAAAAAAATCCAGAGTACATATCGGAGTAAAGAAATGTGCAGCGGCACAAGGACTAGAGTCGCCTTGGTGTGAATAGGGTATCTATAGGGTATCGATACCCTATCGATACTATTAAGGCAAAGGCAAAGGCAAAGGCAAAGGCAAAGGCAAAGGCAAAGGCAAAGGCGTAGGCCAAGAACAACAACCGAACAACTAAACAACTACCCGTAATACTATGACTAATACATTGTCTTTGAGAGTCGAAAAATCTCAGACGATAACACGACGAGGAATTGGAGGCGAAATGAAAACACACCGACACAAATGCGTACATTGTGGTAAGAGTTTTGCGTGTAGGCGCAATTTTATGGACCTCTTGACCTCCCATCAGTGCGCTGTTGAGCGCAGGGGAATATGCGATGAGTGCTACAGAGACATAGTGGGCGAGGGGCCGGAAAAATCTTGCGTGGTGCTGGGAAATGGGAGCAGGGTATACGCTCCGGGCAGATCGCGACAAGACTTGACAAGCGCGGGAATCGGTAGTAGAGTATTTAAGCCAAAGGCGCTCAAGTGAAGGAAGCATCTGCGAAGTTTAAGGCCGCGGTCATTGGCGCGAAGGTGGATCGAGTTGGTCAGTGGACCGTAACGCTTGAGGTCCCTGAGTCGGACGGGGTAAAAGTAGCGGCGCTCGCGCTCCATACAGAAGAAGTTTTTGAGGTTGCGTTTTATCCGGAGTGATGACCATGGACAAAGAAAATCCCAGTGAAGTGGGAAAAGAAGTGGGAAAAGAGAAAATAGGCTATAAGCATCCTCCCAAAGAGCATCAATTCAAAATTGGTCCCGAATGGACCGGCAATGCAAAGGGACGCCCGAAGTCGAACCTGCTTAAACATCTTTCCGAACATTTGTTGTCCTCCGAACTGACGATGTTGGATAACGGAAAAAAAGTCAAAATAGCTCGGAGTCGGGCTTTTGTAGCCAAGTTGTATTGGCTTGCGGTGGTCAAAGGCGACCTTGCAGCGATGCGTGAAATTATGGACCGGCTCGAAGGGACCAAAACCATCACGACGGAAGTTACTGGGAAACGCGCCGCTGATCCGAATGAAGGCAAGCCGGAAGATCGCGACCTGAAAATCACCGTCGAGCACGTTTATGGTCGGCCCGCCGATGCCGGGAATTAAGCTAAAGGCAACACGGGTATACGACGAGACGGCTGCAAGCCGTAAGCGTATCATCATCAACGTCGGCGGGGCGCGTTCCTCGAAGTCCTACTCAGTCGCGCAACTTTTCGTCTTCCGTTTTCTGACTTGCTCCAAGCGGATACAGATTGTAGCTCGTAAGACCTTCCCGGCGCTCAAGGCTACAGCGATGGCTGATATCCTTGGGATCATGCATGATTGGGGAGTCTACAGCCAATTCGATCACAACAAGACCGACTCTAAGATTAGCAATCCGGCCAACGGCAATATCATGCGCTTCATCAGCATCGAAGACCCGACGCGCATCCGGTCCATGCAGGCGAATGATATCTGGATGGAGGAGGCAAATGAGTTCACTTACTTGGATTACTTGACGCTCAAGACCCGCGCATCTTCCCCGCTTACTGACGGCTTGCGGAATCAGATTTTCATGACGCTGAATCCGTCCGACTCTTACGGCTGGATTAATCAGCGGCTAGTCCAGCAGGTCAAGCCCGACGAAGATAAAAATGATGTTGAAGTTATTGCATCGAGCTACAAAGACAATCCATTCCTCGACGCAGACTATAAGCGGACGCTGGAAAATCTCAAGGGCGAGGATGACACCTACTACAAGATTTTTACCCTCGGCGTGTGGGCGCAGTCGGGAAGCATCATCTACACCAACTATGACATCATCCCGGCGGCGGCGTATCCGCAGGGCTTCGACGAAGTTTATATCGGCCTAGACTTCGGGTACAATAATCCGGCGTCGGCGGTCTTAGTCGGAGTGCTGGACAATGAAGCGTACATCCGCGAGCTGGTCTACCAATCGCACCTGACGAATCCGGACCTAATCGAGAGGGTGCGCCAAGAACTTCCGGCTCAATTCTCCGATGCGCTTTTTCGAGCTGACGAATCCGAGCCCGACCGCATCGAGGAATTCAAGCGGGCTGGGTATCGCATCGAGGGAGCGGCCAAGGGTCCGCATAGCATCCGCGACGGGATAGATTTCTGCAAGCGGATGAAATGGCACATTACAGACGATAGCGTCAATGTGATCAAAGAAGTGCGCGGCTACAAGTGGCGGGAAAAAGACGGGATGATTCTCGACGAGCCCGTTAAATTCTTGGATCACAGCTGTGACGGTATCCGCTACGCATTGACGGCGCTCAAGGGATACACTGAGCCGGCCAGTGCGTGGGGCGGGAGGTTGGTTAGTGATTCGAGTCCAGAATGGGCTTGACAAAAAATCCGAATAGATTTAGAATCTACCAATGCTCAAACTTGGAGGCATCATGAAAACGATTCTCGCTCTTGCTCTGCTCTGCTTCGCCGTATCTGCCCGCGCGACCTGCACCGGGTATCCTCTCTCAAGTGTTTGCATCCCTGCTGAGAGCATCATCGCCGGGACGCTTGATCCGTCGGTCCAGGGCTCCGGTTGCGGCGCTGCCAATCTCCCCGGCGGTGTAACTATCACCTACGGGCTCCGTGCTGGGTCCATGACTACGACCGGACTGCTGTCCGCGACTGGCGCAGTCGGGGCATCCGTCACTTATGGTCTTGCCGCCGGCAGCGTCACGGTCAATGGTGTTGGTATCATCAACGCCCTCGGCCAGATACCCGCACTATCTTCGGCGTACTTTGCGAGCTTGAGCGGTGCAAACCTTACCGCGATCCCCGCGGCGTCAATCGTGGCCGGTTCCCTCGGGACCGGAGACTTTGCCATCACTGGTAAGCTGTCCCTGGCCTCGGCTTTCACGCCGCAAGTTGCGACCAAGGCGACCATCAATGCTATCACCGGGGCCGTCGGTCGCGTCTATTCCTGCTCTGATTGCACGAATACTTACACGCTCTGCGTGGCGACCGGGACGGCGGCGAACCAGTATCGCGAAATCGGAACCGCGACCGCCTGCCAGTGAAGTTAATCTTCGCCGTCGCTTTCGCCATACTGCCTTCGGTAGCCCGTGCTTCTTGCACTGGCTATCCGCTTTCTTCCATCTGCCTACCGGCGGAATCTGTCCTGGATGGGACATTGAGTACAGGGGTGAATGTGTTTATCACTACCGGCTCGCTACTCTCTGGGAAGTGGCAGACCGAGCAAATCACGAATACCCTGACTTCATCCATGACCATCTCCGGGATTGGTCTTACCGGGAAATTGCAGATGCTGCAACGGACTATGGCGCAACTCGCCGCTATCACCCCGGCCATCGGAGACGCCTATCTCTGCTCGAATTGCGCCATACCCGGAAGTATCGCCGTGGCGACCGGGACGGCAGCGGGGAATTTCGGCATCGTCGCGCCAGTAGGGGTCTTACAGTAAATGCCCACCAGGACTAAAGCACCGACGCCTCCGACTGGTAAGCCCGGAGATTGGATGGAGTCGGCACCTGCGCAACATAAACCCGGTGTCCATGTCTCCGAGATGGTTATTCCAGACGTTGACAAGATTTTTGATGACATGAAATCTGCTCCGGACACCTACGCCGAGGCAATGCGGGCGATTGAATCCGGCAAGGATGAAGTTGTAGACGCGGTCCTGTTCTGCGGGCGCTTCAGTCAATCTGGGATTTTGCTCCGTGAATCCAGCGGGGCGAAGCCGTACCGACTGCTTCACGTCCGCGGGCATGAAGCCTACAACAAGGCAATGTGTCATCTGCGCGAGTGCTGGGCCCGCTTGCCGGCCAAGATGCGCGAGGCGCAAATTAAGTCAGACTGGCAACGGTACAAGCGCGAAAAGCTGACGTGTGGGATACGCAAAGCCCGCGAGAATTGGGGAGGCGCTGGATTCAGTGGCGGAGGTTCAGGTGGCCTCGCTCCGTACTTTAGCAATTCCGATCTCGGCTCAAACTCTGGCGCGGATCCGAATCAGTTTACTGAGTTTACTCCTTGGTTTTCCGGCCCGTTCTACAAAAATATACCATACGCCTATTTCCCAGGAATGGCCGCATCTCGCGAGGCGGTCAATCATCACCCGGTCGCGCATCGCATCATTGATGTTTTGTGCCAGTACTCGCTCGGGCGGGGCTTTGCTATCCGTTGCAAAAACAATGCTATCACGGATAAATGGGACAGCTTCGCGAAGTCGGTAAAACTCAAGAATAAAATCCGCAAGTTTTGGGGCCGCGAATATCTCATCGACGGAGAATTAACGATAGACAAGGCCCGCATGATATCCGTGGACGCTTCGACCATCATGGATATCGTGTGTGAGGGATTCGATGAGTACGTTGACCGCCCGCTTTATTTGCAACAAATGTTCGAGACGGCTACACAGACATACGCTGGCATCGAAGTACCGGGCGTCCCGAAGTCCAAGGATAGCAAGCCTGGCAAGTGGATAGTCCGGCAGATACCAGCCGATCAGGTTATCAGGATAAAGACGAATTGCACAAGCCAAGACAAGCGCGGGCGTCCGGTTATCTTCTCGGTATTCGGATGGCTAAAGAAGTACAAGGACGCCGCAACGGCTAAGGTGTTGAGCGAACAACTAGCCGCGTCTTTCGTTTTCGATGATGAGATTGACGGGAGCGCTGCCGATGTTGCGGCTCACGGACAAAGGTACAACTATATCCCCGTTGCGCCGTCCGTTTTCGTACATAACAAATCGGTCAAGCGGACAGCATTGCAACAGACGGGCGGCGGTAGGACCGGCGGCGGTACAGACATAGCCCAGGAGATTCTTGCTCTCATTGCTACGGCGATGGGCTTCCCCAAGGATTTTTTCAATGTTATGTCGCAGGGCTCCGGTTCGCGGGCGACAGCTATAGTCGGGAGTGAGCCGTTTACCAAGGTGATTGAGGACTTGCAGCAAGATTTTGAGGAGTTGCTTGATTCCATCATTGAGTATTTCTGCCAGCAGAACGATATCAAATACAATGAGCACGACTGGCAAATAATTTTTCCCTCAGTTTCAAAAGATTCGGCCAAGGATTTTATCAGTAACGTAGCTACCGCCGAGGAAATGGGCTACATTAACAAGCGCCGGGCCGCTACGATGGTAGCAGCAGAGTTGGAATGCGATAATTTCGACTTTGACGAGGAGCAGGAAAAAGGCGCGACTGACACGGCGGCGCATCCTCCGATAAATCCCGGCGTACCGCCGCCGGCTGGCCGCTTCGGGGCGCAGATGCCACAGCTACCCGGCGCGGCAACAGATGCAGAACTGGGCGCAGAAGATAATCCGATCCACGGCTCAGGCAAGCAAGCCATTAAAAAGGCGCACAAGAAACTCTAAGGGGGAATCATGGACAAGGGAAAGCCCACGTCAGAGACGGAGAATCAAGACATACCTGCCAAGCCGGAATACTCATTTCCTCCCGCGAATCAGCATCCGCTTGTAGTCCCTAATCGTTTGACCGGCGACCTTTGGCTGGGGATCAATCCTCTCCGTATGGGTCGGCGCTCGGCTATCGCCTGGGCTACGTTCCAATTCGAAAGCGCCTACGACAATATAGAGGCGCAGATTGAGGCGCAACGCCAAGCCCTGGCGAAGCAGGGGAACGGCAAGAAGTCCATCCGCGACATACTGACCGGGCCTTTTCGGTCTTAGGCTTCTCCGTGGGCTACCCGACGCAGGGCGGCACACTTGCCCGCCTCGAGGCCGAGACGCGCAAGGCTGGCCGTGCCCATGAGGATGCTTGCCTGGATCTCCTAGCCGCATCCTGGGGCCGCACAAAGGACGGCTTGCGCGGACTAGTGATGAATGAGTACCGCCGCAAGTGGGGCGGTCGGACGTGGACCTTGCCCGGCTCCGGTCAAGTCCTGGCGATGATATACCATTTATCCGGCGGCACACTGACGCAGTTTTACCACGAAGCCCGCGCCATCATCGAAAAATCCGTAAGGGAATCTTACCGGCTCGAAGCGTTGCGCCAAGTATGGATGTTGGATATGCTTACGCCGCCGAGCTACAAGCCGAAGATCCCCGCACGGGCCTTGCGCGAAGCTGGCGCACAGAATTATGCCGTATCCTGGGAGCAAGCTCTAGGCGAATGGATACGCGCCTATCAGTCTAACTTTATGACGAATCTCCGTCTAGAAGCGTTGCATGAGGGCGGCATGGACGATGCCGCGGGAGAAGTGGACGCGGCCAAGATAGACGGCTTTGATCCTGGCTACAAGTTTTCCTCGGCACTTACGAATCAAATTCTGCAAGCGCAGAGCGAGGCTCGCGGTGATGTCGCGGACTCAAACGATGATATCGTAGCCGAGGAGATTTTTCAGACGATGGAAGATGAGCGAGTTTGCGAAGATTGCGACTCGATGGACGGGCAACCTGTAGAGGACGCTGAACCTATCCCGGTTCATTTTAACTGCCGATGTTTTCAAAGGATTGTCCCTTCCGACTTTGCGGAACTTCTCCGCAACGGGACCGACGAAGAAAAGCAGGCTGCGCTTGACGCCGACGCCCGTGGGCTGGTGCCTGACAGCATGGCAATATACGATCCTGAGACGCATCAACTCAAGGCGCATATTCATGTATTTTTTGACGCCTGGGCGCAACAACAGGATATCAGTATCAGTGGGGGGGAATGATGCCAGATCAAGACACTGTATCCGCGCTGGGCCAAGAATCAACGCGCCTACTCGATAAGGTCAGAACTAATCGCGACCTTGCCAACGCATTTAAGGCCATGCTCTGGATTATCGCCAACACGGCGACGGAGCGCGGGGCGAGGATGGACGGAATCAAAATAGACCCGGTGAACATGACGGAGAACCGCATCCGGGCGCACGTCAACTTTTATTCTGTCTCGCTTCCGCAGCGGCATATCACAGTGGCCGCGCAAAGTCTCGCGGACCATATCGCGCGGGAGGAGTACGAGCTATCCGTCTTCATTGCGGCGAACCCTGATATACCAGAGATGCTGGCAGGTATCGTCGAGAAGATGGACGCCTACGCCAGAGACAAGGGGCGGGAGTTTTCCGGCTTACAATTCCATAATGGCTTCATGGACAAAGAGGATAATTTCGTCCTGGAGATTTTGAAGGTATGAGAATACCAGGGTTGACTCCCGAAGAAAATCTAGTCATTGAAGTGATGCGCCAGCACGTCGAGCATGGACATGGTGAAATCAAGATTCAGATCCAGCCCGGCAGGCTGAGAATCCAAGAGGGGCGCGGGCATCTTTTCGACAAATCCTTAAAGAACACTTGACAAAAAATCAAGTATTGCCTATAATCAAATCAATGAGGACTAAAGTAAGCTGATTTAGCCGAACGGAAATCCGTAGGCACTTCGAGCGCGAGAGCGCCGGAGTGCCTTTTTTATTGTATGGGAAAGTCAAAGAACGACGGGAAATGCAAGGACCATCGCGGCACGCGCAAGCTCCGCGAGATTGCCTTGCATGGCGATCGCGAGGCCGGCGAGAAAAGAAATGAACGGAAGCGGTAACGTCCAGGCCATGCTCCGATCGGCTATGTCCAAGGCCGAGGCGTTGCTAAAGGGCCGCAAGAAGTCTAAGCCCGCTCCCGCCCGCGAGTCCGCTACTACCACCGCCTCCCGCCCTGGTGCCGTCCGCATCCGCGAAACGCAGAAATTCCGCGTACTCGAATCCATGCCGGACGGCCCAAAAGGCGAAAAGATTTTCAAGGTTATTCTCATCAGCGAGGGGCCGGGCAATCGGCGTAACAAGAATTTCTACGGCCCGGAAGCCGTGTCCAGCGCTGTTAAATCCTTTGAGGGGAAATGGTGCTACCTCAATCATCAAGACGAAAGCGAGTCCGAAACTTTGCCGGAGCGCCGAGTGCAAGACAAGGCCGGGTACTACAAGAACCTCGCCATTATCCAGGTCAAGGAAGGCTCCGCTTGCGCTGGTGAGCTCCATTGCGATCTGACCGAATCCGGTGTCATGCTCGCGGGCAAGGTCCAAAGCGCCCTGAAATACAAAGAGAGTTTCCCCGACAATGAACTTGAGTATGTCGGTTTTTCCGTCAACGCCGACGGTAGCGCCGAGCCGCGCGACATGACGGCACAGGGCGGCAGCTCGGAAGATAACTACGTCACGGAAATCACGGAAGGCGATTCGTGCGATTTGGTTACGACCCCGGCCCGAGGTGGCAGGGGCCTTGCCGTAATCAAGGAAAGCAAAGCCGGGGCCGGAAACCCCACATCACAGGAGGCAAGCATGAAAAAGAAGCTACAAGCCATCTTCGCCAAGCTCGCGGAATCCGTCAAGAGTTTGGGCGATGAGGACAAGAAGAAGGCGCTGACGGCGTTGGTTAAGGAAGCCGAGGCCGAGTGCAAGCAGTCCGAGGATGAGTCCGAGTCCTGGGCCGCGCAGAAGGAAGGCGAGTCCGACGAAGACCATATGGCGAGACTGCATGGTATGGCGAAGGCCGTAGCCAAGCATATCGGCAAGACCGCAGGCCAGGGAGATCCCGCCGCCGAGGGCGACCCGACGACTGACCCCGCCGACGATACGGATGATGTCGACGCGCAGGAAGCGAAGTTAAAGGGCGGGCATTACAAATTCAAGGGCAAAGGTGCCGCCGATGACGACCAACGGAAGGCGATGTTTGCCCGAATGAATAGCGATGAGTCAGCCCGGTACGACGGCCTTTGTGCTTTCATTGAAGCGAGTGGGATTCCCGCCGACACTTACGGCGATGCGGAGTTCACACACTTAATGAAAATGCCGTATAAGGAGGCCCGCGCAGTTGTGGCGAAGGATGCCAAGCTCGCCGAGGCCATCCGCAAGCAAACCATCAAGGACTTGGATCTGCCCGCCGCGTCGTTCCATCGCGGAATCAGCGAATCCGCGTCCGATAACGGCGCGGGCTTCTTCGCCGCAGCCAAGAAGGAGGACTAACCAATGTCCAAGAACCGCAACAACATCGTACAGGACGTGAATTTTGGTGGCAAGCAGCTTGCCTATGCCTTGAGCACTGGTGGCAGCTTCGACTTCAATCAGGGCGACCTGCTCTGGTTCGATGCCTCGGCCCATTATGTCAAGCCTCTGGATACGGACGCTCACGCGGCCTATTTTGCAGGCGTGGCAATGCGCCCGGCGTTCATCGCTCCGTACACCGCGACCCAACTGGCGGGCGGCGTGGCCGTCCAGAAGAACTATGAGCCTTGCGCCCTGGTGGGCTTCGGTCTCATTGCCAGCTTCCTGGGCACGGCTGGCGACACCTACAACGACGGCGACCCGGTGTATTTGGCTGCTGGTGCAGACCCGCAGACCATCACCAATACCGCCGCGTCGGCGCAGGGTGGGGCCGGTGCTCATCCCGTCGGTGTCATCAAGTTCACGGACTCGCAGCTTGCGGCTGGTGCTATGGCGTATGTGGCCGGCCAGTATTACCCGGTGCTGGTTATCGCACAGCTTCCGGTCCCGTCTCTCTAAAGAGACAAAGGAGGAATAACAGACAATGGAAATCAGAGAGACGGCGGCAGGTAAGCGCGGTGCGGCGCTGCGCGAGGCGAATCGGTCCTTTGAGGATCGGGCACGCAATCATGTTGTAGAGTCCATGCGGGGGGAGATTAAGGAGTCCCTCGGCGTGGATATCATGAGCGATGAGGCCAAGGCGTCCGGCCTTTTCGATATCATGAGCCCTTCCTTTAGCCTCAAGGGGCTGTTGGAAGCGGCCCGGCGCGGGCGCTCGAAGGTCCGCGAGGCTAATGTGGCGGGAACGGTGCAGCAGTTCCTTCGCGCTGGTATCCAACTCGCCATTAATAATATGTACCAGAAGACTGATACGACTTTCGACCCCATGTATCAGACCTTGCCCAGCAACAAGGCCGTGGAGTTGTACGCCGCGGCCTTCCGGTCTACCTTCCCCGACCTCAAGGGCTTTGGTGAGGAAGCGAATCAGGCCGAGATTGCGGGCATGGATATCCAGGTGCCGAACCAGCAGAAGGCGGTCAAGATGTTGACCGTCACTGAGGAAATGTTCCTCTTTGACCAGACCTCGCAGGTCCAGCAACAGGCGCAGCAGATCGCGGAGAATTTCCCTATCTTCGCGGATAGCCACGCCGCTGGGCGCTTCATGTCCAACGCGGTCAATGGTGCGTATGCGGTCCTAGACGCCAACAACAACGCGGTTCCTGTCTCAAAGACCGGAACGCAGGCTGGCGAGACGACCTGGCCCTGGAACGTGGCCTTCACGAATGGCGGCGGTAAGAATCGCCTGACTTCTTACACGGCGGCATCCTACGAAACCATCATCCAACTTCGCGCGATGGCTCGGCAGATGCTCGACCAGAAGGGGCATAAGATGCTTGTTAATCCCGATACCGTCTTTTGCGGCGTCGGATTGACGGACGGCTTCGAGTTGATGCTCAAGTCCTCCATGTGGCCTTCATCCGCTACCATCAGTTCCGTCGCAGGTGGCGGGGCCGTGAAAACTGACATGGCTATCGGTATTTCTCATGCCGATAATCTGCTCAAGGGCAAGTTCAACCTCGTAGATTCCATCTGGCTACCGAATACGGCCTACGGAATCGCGCAGGCGGGAAAGGGCTTCATCAAGCAGATGGTCCGGCCCGTCCGCGTCCAGGTGGAGAACCCGATGAGCGGCCCGTCGTTCACGGGTGGCTTGGTCCGCAACAAGATCGACGAAATCTGGACCTTCGAGTGGCTTGAGCCGCGCTTCGCGCTTCTCGGTAGCGAAGGCTCCGTCTAAGTCTCAGCGGTAAGCGGGGGGAGCCTCGGCAACGGGGCCCCCCTTGCAGCAAGGAGGAATCATGCAGGGACTTCCGCTGGTTACAAGGACGCACGAATTCACTACGACTGGATACGCCGACGCAATGGATCTTGGGCTTGCGTTGCCATTTCAGCATATCCCGAATAAATGGAGTTTGCAAGTTACCGGATTGACCGCCGGCAACGTCGTAGCCGCTCCGACAAGTTGGGAAGTTCGATTGCAGCGTAGTCTCGACGGGCTGGCCTATGACGATGATTCCGGCGCGATGCTGGAACACGCCAGCGCGTCCAACGCTAACGGCTCTGTGGTTAGCACGGACGGCAATCTCCGCCCCTGCCGTCAGGTCCGCATCCATGTAGTCTCTCTCAATCTCGGCGCAACGGCGACGAAGATTCGCGTATCTGTGGTGGGAGACAAATAGTGTCGAAGCACAAACCAGCCGCACAGACCCGAGTATCGCCTGGGTATGATGCCCCGGCGCTACGCAATGCGGTAGCGGCTCCTGCCGTAACTCAAGAGGCCGAAGAAAAAGAACAATTCGCGCAAAGTACGCAAGACTTTGAGGCGGCACTTGACCGTGCTCGCGCTGCCGACAAATTCGGGGAAGTGATGGCGTTTGCGTCCTACGTTACGGATCAAAGCCCGACGCAAGTGTGGGGCCGTCGCGTTCTTAACGGCGAGTCGGTCCCGCCTTACGTTTTTTCACGCTGGTATTTCCGGGGCAATGATAACGCCGTCATTGACCTTTTTCTGACGCAGGAGAAATATGATGCGGCAGACGTTGAAGGGCGGCGGGCGATGTCGCACAAATACGGTACGCGATACGCTGCCCTTGGGCCGATGCACAGCCGACAGCCTCATGCTGATAAAAAACTCCGGGCGCAATTTCCGAGTTTAGTAGAACAACTAGCTCAGAAGGTGGGCTAGATGGCCGCAACGAATTACGCCGTACTTGTTCCGAGGGTACAAATCCTCGCCAATGATACGCCGACAAGCAATCCTCATTTTGGGGAGACCCCGGCGGGCTTGCGCGACGGGACGAATAAAACCTTTCGCCTTGCCTTCCAGAATCCAGTAGCGGCCAGCATTTTCTTTACCTACGGCGCTTCCATCATTCGCCAGCCTGCGGGATCCGCTACGTTCCAGGTCCTTGACTTGCCGAGCGGATATCTGACTGTTACGCCTGCCGCCGTAGCGCCCGACAATGGTGCAACTCAGCCGATGGCCTTTGACTATTTTAGTCAACTCTTTTCTCAGTCCGACTATCAGACCATGCTCGACGAAGGGACGGAATGGCTTGGCGGTGTGGCTGGTGTCGATGTTGCCGAAGGTCTCTATCCTGCGCAGGTCCGCTATGCGCTCTCCGTTTTCTACAATCGCAGGGCGTCGGACAAAGCCAAGGAATACGCCAGCAGCGGCGGCGGGATCGGCGCACAGCCGCAGACCCCGGCGCAAGCCTTTACAAATCTGGCGAAGTCCGCTCTCGCGCAGGCCGTCACGCTCCGAGATGACTACTACAAGCGCCAAGGGCAGCGCAACGCGCCCGCCTCTGGAACGATTCACTACGGCATAAGCTCAAATCAGAGCCCATACTAAAATGGGGAACTTTAAGCTCCAATTAAAATACGACCTGAATCTTGCCAAATGCGGCGAGATTGCGGAGCGCATGAAAGATTTTCGTATCCCCTTTGGCGAGATAATCTCAAATTGGGCGAAGGGCAACGTAGCGAAGTTCAACGCCGGGCGCGGGGCCGAGACAACTGGAGCAATCGGTAAGGCTTTGACTCCAGCCGCCTGGAAGCCCGTTACACCTGAGTATTATCGGCAGAAGCACGGACCAGTCAAGCGCGGGGATCGCCAGACCTTTGCAGATTGGCTCATGGTACGAACCGGAGAATTGCGAGATGTCTTGACGGAGCGCGGCGGCTTTGGGGAATTGATTACTACAAATCGGGTCGTTTTCGGTACACCGATGTATTCCGTGGATGCGGACAAGGCACTTTATAATTCCGAACGTCGCCCTACGGTATTCCTCAACGAATCCGATCGACTGGGGATCCGCGCCGAACTGCAAAACTACATCACCTTCGGCGGCAACTACAAGAATTTCCTGAAATCCAGAGCCGCATTGTGGGTACAGCGTAAACAAGAAAATGCGGAAGGGGACGTGAATATAGCGGAGGCCGCGGCCTAATGGGTAACACGGCCATCTTGACGAAGCTGATAAGCCCAGGCCAATCGTCCGGCGTCATTAACGATGTTGACACGCTCACCGCCGCGCTTATGTCTCTCTTTCAGACCTACATCCCAGGACTGCCCGCAATCAGGGGCCTGCATAATATCGGCGTTGGAGATCAGGACCGCGCTCCCGTCCCTTGTATCATGGTTCAGCCGGAGAATGTTTCACCGACGATGGAAACAAGCGCCCGCTTTACGAAATGGTATCAGTTCCATCTTGTGTGGGTAGTCGGCGCGGATTCGATAGAACAAGCGACAGCCCTTGCTACCGACGGCGGGGTGCTTGTGCAGAAGCTATTTTCCAACAATGCGCTAAACGACCGCAACACGGCAACGCCGAGCAATCAGTTTATGGTCTACCCGTCAAACTGGCTCGATAGCAAAATGGGCGCGATAGAATACGAGCCGGCCTTCTTGTCGGGTAGGACGCCTGGGCCTAAATACTTTGCGTATGGCGAGATGCATTTGAGACTGCAAACAGTCCCGCAACTCATGTAATAGGAGAAAAATTATGCCTTACATTGGCCGACTTGGAGACGCAGGACTCGCGAAAGAAGGGACGCCCGGAACGGCGCAGACACCTATTCGCTTCCGGCGATTCATCCCTCCGTTTAATTTCTCTACCGATATTGCCAAACTCATCGGCAAGGGCGTAAGCGGCAACGCCAGCGAAGTCCAGCGCACCGCGCAGGGCAAGGCGCAGCTCAAGGGAGGGAAAATCAAGAGCGAGTTGGACCTGCTCGAAGTTGGTGACGATCTCATGGCGGCTTACGGAGTGGACACCGTGACGGAAATGGCTTCATTTACCGTCGTCACTGGCACGAACGATACGATAGACTGGGCCACTTTTTCTTTTACCCTAGCTGCCGGAACTTACAAGGCCGGGCAGACGCAAGCCGACACCGGGAGTCTTTGCCAGCTTCTTTATACCGGGATGCACTCGGCTGATAGCACTGTTACCGGAGTGACTTTCACGCGCTCTGCGACCGGGGGCACGTTCGCTATCAGTTTTTCCGGTGGTACGCCTTCGATTCTTTGGCATACCGGGACGCATACGGCCAAGAGCATCGGGCCGCTGTTGGGCTTCCCCGTCGCCGCGGATTCGACTGGTGCGAATACCTACACCGGGGCGAATGTGGCGGCGGTTTATTCCCATGCCTTCACGCGCATTCAGTCGGCATCTCTCCCGACTTATACGTGGTGGCAAAAGACCGGCCTGGACTACCCGCAGCACGTCGGCTGTATGCTCTCAAAGCTGGAATTCGCGGCCAAGGCCGGAGAATTTATCGAAGTAGACGCGGACTGGCTGGGGCTCAAGTACGACGCGACCGGAGTAACGCAGACGCCAGTATATTCCGGCCTCAATCCGCTCAAGTTCAACCTCTGTATTCCAACCGTGGGAAATTCCGTTAGCACGGATTATGATGACATGAAAGTTACCATCGACAATTCCGTCAAGGTTGAGCACGCCGTCGGAGCGACCATCTACGGAGCGAAAATCTACTCGGAGGGGATCAAGGTGGACGTGGCGATGTCCCTCATGGTGGAGGACTTGACGGAATGGTCCAAGTTCATCGCGGGGAGCAATTCGTCCTTCTCTCTCGCTATGACTTCGACGGACCTTATCAAGGCGGGCTTCCCGTTGAGCTTGACCTTGAGTATTCCGGTCCTGAATTACAAGGCCGCGCCGCGCACCTTGCCTAATGGTCTAATCAAGATCGCTTTCAGTGGGGCGGCCGTTAATCTCGCCGGGACTTACGAGATGCTGCCCACGTTGGTCAACGGCTACGGCCTGCCTTACTAGGGGGAGAACATGGAAGCCGCGAAGCAAGGCCAGCCGCTAGAGTTTGTTTACAACGACTTAACGGTATTGGTGAAGCCACACGCAACCTCTCAGGACCGAATGGATATCGTCTTCACGCCTGGCGGCAAGGCGGGGATATCTGAGCGGTTCAAACTCGCGGCCCGGCTTATGGTGGTAGGCTGGCGCGGCTTGACGCGGGACGGGGAAAAGGTGCCGTACTCCGTCGAGGAATTGGAGAATGTAGCGGATCTGCCCGAGCGGAGCTTCGCTATCGAGTTAGGAAATTTCATCTGGCAAAATACCGACATCTCCGGGCGCAAGGATGAAGAATTAAAAAACGCCTCGCGGCAGCCGTCGAGTGGCAAGCAAGAGCCGGCTCTTTCGACTGCCGCAGGCAAGACTGCCCAGGTGTGAAGCCTTGCCCGCGTTGCGGGATGCCGGACGTAGGAACGGACGTACTGGCAATTATGAACCTGCACGCGAGATGTCGAGTAAACAAGAGCCTGCCTTATTCCGGCGGTATCCTTGAACAACCTGCGTATATCATGGACCTTTTCGACGTGATAGACAGCGTTCGTAATGCGCAACGCAACGCGGCGGCAGAACGGGAGAACGGCGCGGCGACCCAGGCGCAACTTTCGGCAGAATTGAATCATGGCAAACGATAGCCTAGACATTGACATTGACGCGAATGTTGGCGGTGCTGTTACCGCGATGGACAGCATGGCCGAGTCCGTGGCCGGTCTCAATGTTAAAGTCGCAAACCTGGGGGAAAGTTTCCAGCGTCCGCTTGAGAGTATCGGTATCCATACTTTCGGCGTAGAAATGGCTCGCTCTATCGGGATAACGGGCAGTATGCGGCCTGTCATGTTGGCGATGAAGATAGCCGTTGAATCGGCGGGGGATGCCTTCGGCGTAACAGGGACGGCCATCGGCGGTTATCTTCTTATCGCTGCTGCCGTGGCGGCAATCGTCTACAAGATCGTAGAGGCGCACAAGTCAGAAGCCGAGAAGCTAGAGAAGCTCAATGTAGCGAATACCGATGCTATCCAGAAAAATAATGATTTGGTCAAGTCGCTCCAGGAATACGAGACCGCGACCGGAAGCCTGACCCCGGCGATGGAGAAGCAACTAGCCGCCACCGTTGCATTGACGAAAGCGAAACTGGCCGATGAAGTCCAGACCATAGGCGGGCAGGTTGCGGCGACCAAAGAATTAATTGCCACGAATGAAAAACAACTCGCTCAAATGCAGGCGGTAATAACGAAGACTGCCGCTTTTGGGGCCAGAATGGACGCCGCCGCAGGTTCTGCGGATACTTACGGCGCGCATATTTCAGCATTGAATAAAAAGCTCGAAGCCTTGAAGATGACGAATCTTGAGAACGTGAAAACATTAAGCGACCAAGAGGCACATCTGGAAGCTGTACGAAAAGGTTTTGCTACAGAGACCGCGGAAGTAAAGGCCGGCACCGATGCGGCCAACGCGAATAAGGAAGCGCAGAAAGCCCTGGACGATGCCGCGCAAAAGCTATCAGATAAAGTCGCGCATCAGACCGAAGCGTCAATCAAGGCCAACGAGGCTTTCACGCTTTGGGGGGAAAACGCCTCGGCCAAGACCGCAGAAGTAAATGCGAAGACTGCCGAGCTTTTGGGGAGCATGGACGGAATCCCGAACGAATACGCGAAGATGCAGAACGCATCAAGTAAATTCTACAGCGAGGAATTGAAACACCTTGACGACGAAGAACGGAAAGGAATGTTTATTGGTAGCGAAAGAACCCAGGTAGAAAAACAGCAGGCCGCGGCGCGCGTGGCGATTGCGGATCAGGAAGCGGCGGCGAAGATTGCTTCGGTTTATAAATGGTTCGGCGCGTCCGTGGGATACACGAAAAATCTCAGTCAATTCGGAAGTTCACAATTTAATGCGATGGCGTCCAGCTTTGGCGGTGCCGTTGGGAAAATGGTAGCGGGCGGTCAGAATTTCTATCAAGCCACACGCGGGCTATTGCAGACTATGGCGACGGATGCCATTGCTGGATTTTCCGAAATGAGCGTAAAATGGGCGGCCGCTAAAGCATTTGAAGTCGTAACTGGAAAAACAGCCGCTACTACGCTAACCGCCGCACAGACCGCCGCGACCGCCGCGCAGGTAAATATAGTGGGGGCCGGGGCTACGGCAATGCTCCCCCCCTTGCAGGCCGTGGCAGACGCCGAGGCGCTGGCTCTTGGCCCTATTGCGGGGCCGCTAGCAGAAGCGGACATTAACGAGCTATTCTTCCCGCTTTACGCAATGGCTGTGCCGAAGGGCTTTGCTTTGGGCGGCGACTTCATTACAGACCGTCCCATGAGTATGATGGTCGGGGAAGGGGGCCAGCCGGAGCGCGTCACGGTTTCCCCGATATCGTCCGGCGGTGGTAGTAGTGGCGGTGCTACCGGCCCAAGCGGCGGGATGTCCTTCACCTTCGGGGATATCAACATTCAAGGCATCACGGACCCGCGCAAGCTCGCGGACCAGATTGCGCTACTCATCACCCAGGCGATACGCGGACGCGGGCAGTTGAACATGACCGGGGCGAGCATCTACTAAAATGTGGATTTCACAATTCAAACTTGGCCGGCCAGGCTACGAGTTGGCCTTCGACATAAATCCGAATAGCGTCAACATTACAGCCGCGCAAGTCGCGGCCACAAAGCGTACAATCTCCGGACATTTGAAGAAATGGGTATTCCGTACCAGCTTCCCGACGATAACTTTGCAGTCCGATTGGTTCACGGTCCAGAGTTATAACGCCATGCAATCGCTCTTGACCGTAACGGATACGATGCTTAGTTTCCAGCTTCGCGACGGCGACCTGCAAACGAATTTAGAAATTTGTTATCAGACCTTGCCGACAATAGTCCCTATCCGTGAAAATAGCGCCGCGCTGCTTTCCGCCGCGCTTGTGGCGGCGGGCCAGCCATCCTGCATCACAATAAATGGCGTCTATGGCAACCCGGCAGGCACCGGCACGAATTACTACACTGGCGGGAGCTATGATGATGCCAGTATGATTATTACGACCGGGACGCCGTTGCTCGGCAATACGTTAAATTGCTTCGTGACCTACTCTTATTCCGGGTACTTGGTTTCAATGGAAGAAATAGGAGCGCAATTCCTGGGCGGTCAAGTGGACCTTGGGAAAGTTTCGGGATGGACGCTTACCGGGGTCTAGCATGATAGTGGTGACGGACGAATTCACCGCAGCGCAAAACGCAGACAGCGCCCAGCCCGTCTATCAGGTCAACCTTGTTTTCCAGGACTTATGCGCGTCCGTCCAGGGCTCGACCATCACCAGCAGCGGGGATGATGCAAGCGGTAATTATCCCGCAGTTGGGGCCATCAATTCTGACCATACGGAAATAAACATAGGCGCGGCGTCCGGTGCAGATAATGGCGTCGGCAAGTCCTCTTGGAAGTCCGCTACTTCGCCTTCCGTCGGTTCGCCCGTTTGGCTAATCGTCAATTTTAATCGCTCCGTGACCTTGGACCGCATCAAGGTATATAACCGCGCGGCCAATCCGCTTACATCCTACGCGGTGCAATACTACGACGGGACGGCCTGGGTGACGATTGCCGGGACGCCAGATCAAATACAAGGGACAGCCGGAGGATATGGCACCGGCGGGTATGGTCAAGGTCCGTATGGATCATCCGATAACGGCGGCTGGCCCGGACTAGGGCATACCGGCGGGCTTGACGTTTACGACCTGGGCGCGCCGTTGACGCTACTTTATACCGGCGGGAACTCCGCGGCCTTGCGGCTTATCGTCTATGGCTCGACCTCCGGGCCGGCCGAAGTGGTGGAGTTTGAATCCTATCAGGTGGTAGACATTACGGCCCGCTGTACGCGGCTTCAAGGTCCAGACCGCAAAAAGGATTTCAAACTTCAGCAGCCGATTTGCACACAGGAAGTGATTATCGTCGATAATAGCGACGGATACTTTTCTTTTGCCGCGCCTTACACGCCTTCGGTATCAGTCCCGCTTTCTGTCACTTATCAGCTTGGACTTCTCGGCATAAACCTAGAAGTCAACGAGGGATTTTATACCACGCTCGGCCCGGAGATGATACGGACCTTCACCGGCTCTATTGATTCGATAAGCCCGACAGCAGAAACGGCAGAATGTGAAATTGCGGCTCGCGATTCCATGAAGCACATCATAAACAACCAGGATTCAACCGGGCTGCTGCAAAACCAAGATATTGCGGATTGTGTGCGCTACGTTTTGAACCGTTGCGGGATATCGGATTATGAAATGACTCTGCCGGTAACGGATATCCTCATACCCTATTTTTATGCGTCTGTACAAACGCAGCTCTCTACGATCCAGCTTCTTATCCAAGCGGCGGGCGATGCAATTTTCTATTTTGACGAATGGGGAAACGCCGTCATGCAGTATTATTTGGCGGCAACGCCGCAACAGCAGGCGTACGCCGACGCGTCGGCATGGAACAGCGGGACGCTGACGAACATTGACATGCTCTCATCCCCTAACAATGTCAAGCGGGAATGGTTCTACTTATCTAGTTTCACTAATTGGCCCATGACTAATCCGGTATGGATAGCAGTACAACCATCAGGGCCGAGTGTAACGAGTGGAATCCTCACCATAGCAAACCAGCCGAATCCACACGGCGGCTTGTATGCTTACTATAACGCCGCAGTTTACACATCATATCCGACAGCTTTATCAACATGGGATTTTAAGATTTCCATCACCACAGGCCAGCCCGGATATTGTTACGGATTAGTTTATTTCTACGGCGGGACTACGGCGATCGCATGGGAAGACAGCGGCGGGAATTATTTAGTCTCGACCGTCGGATATGCGTTTAAGTTCCTTGGCAATGGGAATTGGTCAATTATCCGTTCAGATTATTCCGCTGGAGCTTTCACGCAAACTGTTTTAGTCTCCGGGGCTTACACCCCTGGATTCGCGTCGCTGAAAAGAGTACGAGTGACACGAAATAATAGCGGGGATTTCTCAGTCTATATCGAGGGGACATTACAAGGTTCAACATCTAGCCCGGATGCCACTTACACGAGTTTCGGGGGCTTATTTTTATTCACTACATTTAGTGATTATTACGACTCCTTGCGTATTTCCGAGATATTTGCAACGGCGGCAGTCGATGGTGCTAGCGCGGTAACAAATGCGGCGGCAATGTGGCTCAGTCCTGTAATAGATCGCGGAGCAGACCTTTCGGCATCCGGGATTTTCAACGCAGCAACAACGCAGCCAAGCGGGACGGCCATCAATTTCTTTTCTCGCGTAAGCCCGGATAAAATCACCTGGGGCTCTTGGATAGCATTAACGCCGGGGCAGCAGGACGGAACGGCCTTGCAACGCTACGAGCAGATTTCCTTCGCCTTGCATTGTCCGGCAGAGGGTGGCCAGCAGAATATCTATACCACCCCCATCCTCTATAGTATGTCCCTCTCTTGGCATACCGGAAGCGGCCAGCAGAAATGGAGCCCAACAGTTAATTTTTATCTGACTGATACGAATGGGATATGCACCCTACAGCAACAAATTTCTGACAACCTAGGCGGGGATTCTTCCATCATCAATGACGTGGCCGTGACTTCATCCCCTCTTATAAAAGAGGGCGCATCAACTGATACACAATGGCAAGCCGTCTCTGGGTCTATGACGTATAACTCCAATACGCAAAAATGGGGCCTCTTGACTACTGGAGTCCCGCAGGTAGTTTCAGCGTCTTACCCGCTCACTGTCCCTATCGGTACAATCCCGATCCAATGCATCATCAGTTCCGGCATGGTCCCGACGGATATGCTCATAGTCTCAAATGACCAATCCGGCCATACGATAACGCTTGGCAGTTCCACCGGGACGGCAAGAGGGACGGTATATTTTTCCTTCCTCAACCCGACGGAGCCGATTATAACACTACACATCACCACGGCGGGGAACATTACGGACCTCAGAATATGCGGACCGATTTTGCAGGGCATCCAAACGCCTTATCAATCCCTGGCATCCGACGCTAAAAGCATCGCCATACACAATCGGCGGCATCAGGACATCCAGAACGATTACTTCCGCGACGGGAGCATAACGGACATTGTGGCCGCCCGCATCATCGCGAACCAAGCATACCCAACCGAGTACATCCCGAAATTCGAGATATTCCCGCCTCGCGTTAATATGCAGCCGGGGGATCGTATCAACGTGGTCAACGGTCAGACCGGAGTATCAGCGGATTATTACGTCGTTGGATTCTCTCGCTCCGTCGAGATATCCGACAAAAACGCCAGCGCGGGGATGAGCTTGGTTTTGATGGAAATACCGATTGCATGATATAATGGAGCGCGAGATATGAGGAAGATTCTTTTTGCCCTTGCAGCCCTGGCCTTCATGGCTTCCCCGGTGAGGGCATTGGTAGACACTTACACACCTAACTACCATTGGATTCTCCCTTATCACCTCTCACCAAATTGGGGCGCGAAACTTAACACCGACCTGATTGCAATTGATACGACCGTTGCACTAACAATAAAACAAGGCATAGCGTCCCTGACAATCGGATCCGGCACCTTCACTTCTTCTGGCGCAAACCAATATTCAATTTTGGCATCCTCTGGCGTCAAGATTTTGGGCGGAGGGTATGCCTTCCCAGACGGTACGGTATTGTATTCCACGTCCGGGATATCATCCTCTTCGGTGGCACCAGTCGGGATGCTCCCCTCTACGCAAACTTGGAGCGGGAGCAATACCTACACGCAAGGCGTCACATTTTCTTCTGGCGTAGTATTGACCTCGGCGACGGCACATTCGATCACGGCAGATACGGAGTCAATCACTAATGCGAGTATCCAACATCTTATCATCCCATCCGGAGGCACATTCGCTTATACGGACTATTCGAACCGTAATCTTGCGTGTAATAGCGCAATCGCCATAGCCGCCTGCTCGACTGGCGAACGGGTAAATTATGGCGGGTGCGCCTGCGCCGAAGGATTCGTCATAATTTCAGTGCCGACTGGCAATACCGGGAATTCGTGCTCGGCTCCGCTTACCGTGCCAGCTACAAAATCAGCTACAGCTTGGGCTTGCCTATGTTCTGCACCGCCTGCATATGCGTATGTTTTTTGTGTACAATGACTAAGGAGAAAATATGAAATTGATTATTGCCATTCTGTCCCTGTGCGGGTATATCTACGCTCAAGATTTGCCGACAGTAGGAATCCTTCGCGTAAGGAACCCGATACAGTTTGACGCGGTAGTGCAACAAAATGGGGGGGGGTCAATATCCTCCATGACCTTTACCCCCTCCGGCGCGAACGGAACCGAACCCTACTCAATCCAAGCCGTCTATGGAGGCGGGCAGGATATTGCGTTGCTGTCTTACGCTTCGCCGTGGCAGGCACAGGTCCAGCCTAACGGGTTTGGGGGTTTGAATCCTCCTATGCTGCTGATGTCGCCCCAAAATCTGGCCTTTGATGAGCTGTTGTCAACGACGAGTGATATAGGCATGGGAGCTTTGTTTTTCAGTCCTGTTGACCCGGAATTGGGTGCCGGCACTCAGTATGTCCAGGGCATTTCGTATGTTCATTCCGCCGCCGGGAATAGTTGGATGAATGGAGGCAGCCTCGGGTTTTACGATGTATGGGCGACGACGACGACCGAGTTTGCCAACATCCAACTGATAGCCGCCACGGTAGATGGCTCGACCTATACGGCGTTCAGTGTAGTAACTGACCCGTTTTATGGAGCGACGGCAGGCCTCGGCACGAGCGTTGGCGGTGTCTGGACTCCATTCTCGGTCGATGCGTTGATTGCCAGTGGTGATATCCAGCTCGGTGGCAATATCAATATGCAACCCGGCCAGGGAATATGGGGCGGGCCGACGATTGACTCAGTAACAGTACAAAACCTCGCCACCATCGGTTATATAGCACAAGGCCCCTCACCCGTAATAGTATATATGTGTACTGACCCAGGCGAGGTGGATGACGGCCAGCTTTTTCTTGGAAATGGAAACACATTGGCCTGCACCGCGGGGTCCTGGACCGCTGTCGGTATACAACTTACTGCCTATCCGTCGCACTAAGGAGAATAAAATGCTCAGCCTGATACTCGCCGTCCTCGTTTCGCCAGCGTTCTCGGCTCCCGTTGCGCGCTCGTCGCATACGGTAGTCTCGCCGTGCCAAGACGATGCCGCCCGACTGTGCCCCGGTCTCAGCGGCGCGGCTAAGGTGTCGTGCCTCGAAACTAATGAGGCGCGAGAGTCGTTCGTCTGCAAATCGTTCATCAAGGACCGCAAGGGCCGCGCCCGCTATGCGCGGATTCAGAATCCCGTTTGCAGGGCCGATATTGCGGCCTACTGCTCGCAGTACACCGAATGGGTGGATAGGCGGGCGTGCCTATGGGATGATGTGCGGGTTTCGTCGGGCTGCAAGACCGTGTTGCACCATAAATAATATGCCAGCAAAGCTCTATTTGATTGTCGGCACGATAGGCTGGCTCGCCGTCATTGCGACGGCCGCGGCCTACATTTACGACTGCTATAAAACCCGGAGGGACTTATGATATCCATGCTCATCCTCGCTGCACGGGAAGGGCAAAATCCATCCGTGATATGTTGAAGTCAAAAATGACAAATCTTCCAGAACGGGTAGCGAAACTGGAGCAGGCATATACTGACCTGAAAGATACCATAAGCTCCGGTTTCGAGAAGATAGACCATAGGCTCACAATGGCTACAGATGTTTCTGTGGCCGCGGCCGCTGCCGCAAAACGCGCGGCAGAGACGACGGCATCGGCAGTAATTGGAATCGAAGCTACTCAAGAAAAAACTCAGCGGCAATGCTCGGAGCACTGGAAGGCGACGCGAGGATTGCAGACTTGGCGATGGATTGTTACAGGGGCCGGAATGGCAGTTGGCGCGATCGGCTCCGCTGTGCTGGAATTCTTCAGTCGCAATCAAAGGGGGCATCAATGAAAACTAAGTGGATTCTGGTACTGTCTGCTCTGCTAATGGCTTGGTCTTGTTCTGCCGGAGCCACGCCGTACTTCCGCTTGATGAGCCATGACGCGCAAGGATACCACCCTCAATTAAACGCGGGGACCTTCCTCGATGTTGCAGACCCTACGGGGGGCTCTACTGGCGGTATGTCGGTATCAATCATCACGCACAGTCCGAAAGATGGATGCTTGCTCCCCGGGATCGTCTGCGAGGATTGGAGCCCGCTGTCAATCGGATGGAGCCTCGGAGCAGGCAAGAACCTTGCCGGCATAGGCCCGGTCCTGAACGTGATGCCGTGGGCCAAAAGCTTTGCCCTCATGGCGCTCAATACGGTGGCCCCCGGCAAGGCTCCGAATCTTCGCGGGCTTCTGGCCCCGGTCATGGACTCGCAAGGGCTCGACCTGTCTATGGCTATCTCGCCGCTGTGGGCTTATGGAATCAATACTGACAAGGGCTATTTCCGCATCTTCACCGGAGCGGCGGTCAAGTTTTAGGAAAGTTATAGTGAAATTAGGTAAGGTTAGTAATAAAAGATAAACTTGGGAGGGACCATGAACACCATCATAAACTTAGTCGCAAAGTTCAGCGGAGCAGGAAAGGTATGGAATATGCTGGATGGCAAGAAGTCCATGATCGCGGCGATTGTGGGGATGCTCTCCGGACTGGCCGGCCTGACCCAAGAGTTTTTGGCCGTTGAAGGCAAGCACGACTTCGCGGCCTTGCTCGCCTTCGCGCAGGGTATCCCGCAAGATTCCAACTGGCTCCTGATTGTCGGTTCGATGGCGGTCCTGGGAATTTCTCACAAACTCGCCAAGAACACGGATGCAGTAGTGGCTTCCGCCCCCGTAGCGGCTCCACCGCCCGCCGTGGCACCTGCCACTCCCGCGCCGTAAGGGGCCTAGAATCGAAGATTTAGGCCGTTCCTGGGGTCATTAGATGCGTAAAGCCACGCTGACACGCCAGCCGTCTACGAAATTTGGCACTTTTGGCGATTATCAGTCTGACTCAGGATTTAAGAGCAAAATCCTGGAACGGCCTATGGACATAGGCGAGCACCCCTGCATCCCGGCCGGAATGTACGTAGTGGCCTGGACCTCCGGCGTCCATCCCAAGCACCCGGAATGTTATGAGATCACCGGAGTACCAGGCCGTACCGATATCCTGATTCATCCAGCCAATGTCTACGAGCAACTCCTGGGATGCCTGGCCCCAGGCACGGATATCGGTCAGGTGTCGCTCGATTGGGAAGGCCAGCACATAGCGCATATCGGCGTATTACATTCACAAATAGCCCTCGCCGCGCTGATAAATGATATGGGTAAGGCCACCTTCCTGCTAACAATCAAGGATGCTGCGTAAAAAGCTAATGTCGGCTTTGGCCAAAAGAATCAAGCGGTCAAAGCTCCCGCCGAGACCTGTTGCCTACTTGGTTTCATTCCTCCGGGATTCGGTCAAGCGGCTGAAAATCTTTTAGGCGCGGACCCTCCCCTGCGCCCCGCTCGGGTTGCTCCCCCTTCCTGGGCGGTTCTTTTCTAACAGCCCTGGATACGTTCTCCGATCCACCGCATCACCGGGACCGCCATGCTGTTGCCGATGGCCTTGTAGCGCGGGCCGTCGGCCGCGGGCTTGTTGCGGTGCGGAACAAGCGTCCAGTTATCGGGGAATCCCTGTAGGCGTTCGCACTCGACGGGGAGCAGACGGAGGCGAATTTCATTTTCTTAGCACCCCGTCATCTTCTGCACAGTCATAAGCCCCGTGATCTCATCCCAATATTCCAGCGGCCCGCCAATCTCAAATATCGCATGGTGGCCGGCGCAGACGCTCATTGAACCGTCCGGCGGAAGTCCATCTATTTTCAGGACGATGTATCCGGCTATCCCGCAAGGTCCATCTTTGAGCAGGGCTTCGCAAGGGCGTTTAATTTTGTTGTTATCCATTGCCGGAGTTCAAGCACAATCAAATGTTATTAAGATGATCGTCGCCTTTCCGCCTGGTGGTCCG
>Ga0118677_10002509_pt1 | contig 36813 bp, 53 predicted proteins | sample AliMusrvi5mmetaG_FD_86154 | JGI IMG/M metagenome (GOLD analysis project Ga0118677, IMG submission 86154)
TAGGGCATCTCGAACAGGCATATCAGCAGCAGGGTGGAAAGAGCAATTTTTATCAGGTTTTCGGTTGTGTGTTTCATTTGTCGCTTTTAAATACTTGATAGGAATGGAACTTCATTAAACCTATAATTCGCAAAACGAAATGTATATGATTTCAAAACGAAATGTATAATATTTTCACAAAACAAAAAAGCCATTGAGGATTATTTCAATGGCTTTTCAATTTTATTTAAACGACAATTAACTACCCTGTTCTTTCTTCAATAATTCACCTGAACTATTGGTTCCAAGTTGCTTCCCTAAATATGTTAACCCTGCGGCTGCAGCAGCTCCTATAATAAGCGTGATCTGCTCGTGATTCGGGAAATGGCCTGTTGATACAATTGGGATCAATGCCGTTCCTACTGCGGTTCCGGACGTCACAATCAGAGATTTCAAAACGTCAAACCAGTTTACCTTGCCCACTTTACTGTTTTCCATGATCATCGTTTTTAAAATTGTTTTCGTTTTTTGCCCGCTCTCTTATAATACGGCCATTTTCCTTCTTAGTGTACTCGACACACTCTTCTTCAGTCCAATCAGGATACATGTATTGTACCTGTTCGACGGAGATATTATTTAAGTCAGTTTCCATTTGTTGCGTTATTTAATCCTTATTTTACTATTAATTAATGGCCTGTATTTGGACCATAAGCCTTTACTGTCAGTTACCTTAATCCAGCCATAGTAACTCATTATAGAGCTCCTCTTATTGGTCAATTTATCAATATTCCTGACCTTCTTCTTAAAGGACTTCACAATGGACTTTCTGAGGTATGTCTTTTGGTGATCAAATTTGAATCCCAGGAAATCAATCCTTCTTTTTCTTACCGGAAATACCTGGTAATTTGACTTAATTGTAAGCTTCAGGTTCTTTTCCAGGTAGTACTCAATTTTAACAAGGAGATATTGCAAGTAATCCTTGTCATCATGTAAAACCACAATATCGTCGCAATAACGGAAATAGTGCTTAACCTTCATTTTCTCCTTGATCCAGTGATCGAAATACGCCAGGTACATATTTCCAAAGTATTGACTCAGGTAATTACCTATCGGGATCCCCTGGGTTGAGTCAATGATCTCGTCAAGCAACCACAGCACATCCTGATCCTTGATCTTCTTTCTGATAATCCCTTTTAAAATGGCATTGTCAACCGATGGATAAAACTTCTTTACATCGATTTTAAGACAGTACATCTTATCGTGGCCATGTAATACCTCTTCGATCCTTTCCTTGCAGCTGTGGACTCCGCGACCCTTGATGGACTGGTACGTATCCCTGATCAAAACCTTCTTCCAGATAGGTTCAAGCACTTGCAGGATGGCATGATGTATTATTCTGTCCGGGAAATATGGGAGTCGGAAGATCTGCCGGTCTTTTCCCTTTTCTCTTTTTTGGAAGGTTTTGTAGGGCGAGTTTTTGAACGTTTTTTGTAGCAGCAATTGCTGCAGTCTTTGTAGATAGTAATCCTCATACTGATCGACTTTCATAACCTCTTTATGGTGCATCCGACCACGCTTTGCGTTTGTATGCGCAAGTCGCAAGTTTTCATAGTCGGCTATTTTACCAAAAAGGTTGTTTATTCTTTTCATTTTCCTTCTTTATTGCCCAGAACCTTCGGTTTCCCTACCAGCACTTTGACGGGCTTCATATGTTTTGCTCTCTGCATTCGTGTTAATTTTTAAAGCCCATCCCATCGCTTTGCGTGGGTGGGTAGTTTACTTGGGTTTGTTTTGAAACGTGCTAAATGGTGATGAACTAACCCATTTGGCGTGGGGTGAATACGGGTCTAATTCTGATGGGTCTTGCATTGGCCTGTCCTGAACGACATTAATGTCAGTCAGCCAATCTCCCACGAAATCGGCTATCTCTTTACAGGTATCGCCATTCAGGTTGAACTTACCTGTCAGGTCAATCATTAGCCTTTCTTTTTGCTGGTCAGTCAGTGTCATAACCCCTCCATTGCTCGTGTTGCCTCACCCTTGCAGATAACCCTCCATGCCTGATACTCTGCATATCCTGTTGGGTTTGAATCCTTGTTGTTGATCGCGGCAAACTCTGCTCCAATGGTGTAGCGTGATGCTATCATGGCTTCGATTATTTCCCGTCTTATTGGGGAGTTAGAAACCTCACAGGTGTCATATTCGTACCCATCGTCAACCTGATTCTCGTTGAAGTATATCAGATACCCGTTGCCATGTATCTGAATGATTGGTTGTTTGCTTTCTGTTTTCATAATTTCGTTATTAAGCTACGCGCCATTTTCATTTGAAGGAAAGACGACCGCCAAAGTACTGATAGACAGTCCCGGAGCCATAACCCAGAAACCAGCAGAACCCGCCGGCACCCGAACTACTGCCCGCAAAGCCGCCGAAACTCCCGACGCGCCACCCTGTTGATTGATAATAATAGTCAGTGATTCGTGCTGAACCTGATCCTGATCCGCCAACAGTTGACGGTAATATCGCACGCGATGAATTAATCAGGTGCTCTTGATAACCATTTGCATTTGCAATATCAGCTCCAAGATCAGTATAACCTGTACTGGTATCATCCGCCCATGTTGTGTAATTTGACGCAACATAAGCCCTATTGTTATTCACATTGATCCCATCAACCCACTTATAAATGTGACCGTAGAAGTTTTCAATTCCACGATATTTATTAATCTTTGCCTTATCTCCTGCGCAGGTTGCAGCTCCGGCGTTATCAGCTGAGTAGTTGCCATATACATTTCCATTGCCCGTTGGCACGAATGGATTGTCGTTGTTATAAGCAGGCCAATCGCCAACATTTGTTATTCCCGGTCCGATTTCAGCGATGTTCTGCCAGTAGAATGTGCCATATTCAATAAGGCCCAACAACTCGACAGCATCAACCTGGTCATATCCCAACTGATGCCAATTGCTTCCCCGGTTAGCGGATATGTTTCTGAATGAAGCCCTGGTTTGATAAACGACTGGTACTTTACCAGACACGGAACAAAGTTTATCTCCTGTTGTGGCCGTGGTGACCACTTTAGTCTGAATTACACAATTCAAAGCATAGGTTTCATCCGTTACGGCTTCTGACACGGTAAATGATGTATTACCGATGGAAGCGACAGTGAAGGTGCCATTGTTACTTACAGTTCCCGACACGACTACCTTATCTCCAACCGCAAGGTTGGTATAACAGTTAGTCATATCCTCCAGCACCGACACATTGATCGTGCATCCGGTTCCCGCGCCCCCTGTTGTCGCCTTAACCCCAGTTGTCAATCCATACCCTTTCGTGGTGAGCGTGACCGCTGTGACTACGCCTGCTGATACTGTTGATACCGTGCAGGTCGCGGCAAGTGTGCCGCCCGTAATTGTCAGCACATTTCCAACTGCGTAACCCGTTCCACCTGCTGAAACTGCAATGGTCAGTGCCGAACCCGCCAGCTTTGCAATCGTTTTCGTGGCTGATGTAAACCCTGCCGAGTGAGCAGGTTGATAAAGTCCATTGGCATAGATCGAACTTGCCACATTGTACAATGATCCTTCGTAGGCTCCGATATAAGTATAATCGTTTTCGGTGCCGGTAGGGGTGAATACAGGATGAACCGTAAATCCGGTTAATGGATACTTGCTGATCTTCCAGATATGCCAACCATTTGTATAGGCATATTTGAAGTAGAATTTAGGGATCTCAACCATCACCTGGCCGTCTGCGCCTGTTAGTGTTGCTGCTGATAAATCATCCTTGTAGGTCCAATCTGCCGGGAATAGATAGTAATTCACCACACCATTGTCTTGCATAACACACCCCCGCATACCCGACTGAACTGGCATAAGCTGATCACCAGGAGTTGCGGATAAGGCTTTACCGGCAAGTGTGCCAAGTCTGACATACTGATCTGTGTTTTCGTTCCATGCCAAACCTTGGTAGTCATTCTCTGTGTAAAAGACATTGGACTTAACACGACCCAAGGTGTCAAGCGAAAACACGGATACGCCTTTCCGATTCTTGGCATCAATCTTGGGGTTTCCCTTGACGATCTGCTGACAGATACTTGATGTGTCCGTGGCTGCGTTGCTATCTGCGGTACGGACCTTGTTGTAATTAGGATCAACGATATTTATCCCTGCTGCTGCCTTAACCACTGCAAGGGTGTGCTGTGGTGCAAGAGCCGATCCTATCCCCATGTTGTAGTTGTATCTTGCAAGTAATTTCCCTCCCGATAACGGAACGTAGAAAGCAGTCTTGTTACTATCCTGTTTGGCGGTCAGAGACGATACGGATGCTTTTAACGCCAATTTAGAATCATTGTATGCTTTGGTTTCAAGCGTTGCCGTAGTGTCAGATTTAGCCCACCAATCCGGTGTTTTCCACTCAGGCACATAGTAATCTATTCCGGGCAATGACACAGAGTGTTTCTTGACCGACAAATACTGATTTTCCGCACCAATAGGCACTCTATTCGCAGTAGGGGTGTTATCCATATAGATCATATCGCCCACGGTTGACATGGGATTGACGAGATAACCTGCACTTGCATGGTTGCCCCAGGAGTAGGCGGTGTTCCAATTAGTAGAGCTATTCAGTATTTTCTTTTGTAATCCACTATTTGATACCATAATGCTATCTGATGAACTGCCTGTTGGAATAGTCTTAATCATCCATGTGCCATTGATTCTGTACCAATCCTTTCCGGTAGTCATATCTCCATAAATTCCATGTGTGGTAGAATCTAATGAAGCAATAAATAATCTATTTGATAAACCCGCATTATAATTCCCACTCGAGTCTCCTATTGCAACATTATGTGACCCATTCATGTTTTGAAGTGCGCTATATCCAATAGCTGTATTCCCTGATTTTCCGACAATGCCACTTAAAGCATACGTCCCTAATCCAACATTATAACTACCAGTGCTTTCCTGACTTATTGAAGCAGTCCCCACCGCTGTATTACTTGATCCTGTTGTTATGGAATATAAAGATTGATATCCAATGGCAGTATTATAACCACTAGACGTACAGGAATAAAGTGCATTGTATCCAACTGCTGTTGAACCCCTTACAGTTGTAGCATTATACATTGCCTTACTCCCAATAGCGGTATTCCATTTACCATTATCCAATGTAGTGCCATTAATTTTATATAACACACTATCTCCAATGGCTACTAAATTTCCGCGTATAGTATTACTATACAGCGCACTCACCCCTACTGCGGTGTTAGAGTAGCCGGTGGTGTTATTATATAAGGAACTGCATCCGTTTCCTGTGTTATTATTTCCTGTTGTATTTCTTAATGCACCAGCACCTGTTGCTGTGTTTTTTAATCCAGATGAATTTTGAGTTAAAGAATATGCTCCTATTGCTGTATTTGCATCTCCATTATTATAATACAATGAGTTACTCCCAATAGCCGTGTTTTGAAGTCCTGTTGATACACTATATAATGACCACGCACCAATTCCTGTATTATGTTGCCCAGTTGTATTGCTCTTTAGGGCGCTAACTCCCATTGCTGTATTTCCATTATATGAACTTTTTCCTTTTCCCACCGTCACCCCATTAATCAGAGCATCGCCGTTCACGTCCAACTTTGCCGTTGGTACTTTGCCTATGCCTACGCTGTCGGTTGATAACTTGGGGTATAACTTGTTCCCGGAATGTACCCAAAGGTTCGTATCGGAGGGGGAAACTGCCGGAAATGGATAACGCTTGATAATACCCAAACTATCGGTTAATACCGTGGACGGTGCGGTGACTTGGGTGGGGATGGTGTCTATCTTTACTTTGCCAACAAATTGACCCGCAATTCCGTAAGAAGTTGCCATCAATGCTATACCGGATGTTGACGAAAACGTTCCACCGTATGAACTTGTTGAACTTCCTGAAACCCCCGTACTTGTTGTTGATACTCCGCTTACCCCATATCCATTAGTTGAACCTGCATATAATCCATACCCATCTGTACTTACAAAATTTCCTCCGTAATTTCCTCCATTTCCATATACCCCCGTACCTGTATTGTATGCATTAGTTACATTGAAAAAACCTCCATAATTAGCCTTTGATTCACCATAAACACCGTATGTTGTTCCAGTACCTCTAACTCCCGTACCATTAAGCCCAATAGCTTCACCCAATATCCCGGTTCCCCCATCCGCAATCGTATTAACTCCACGAACACCATATCCGTAGTTCGATTCACCATATACACCTGCTCCTTCTCCCCCACCTGTGCTATTGCTTATTCCGGTTATAGTATTATGCCCGTTATTTTCGTTTGTATTTATCGCATAAATAGAATTTGTATCAGTACTCGTAACGGTTAATTTTGCGTTCATGTCAGTTGTCCCTATCCCCACATTCCCACTCACCGCTGAATATTGGTTGTTGCCTGAGACAGTCCATGTTGATGCAGGCACCGCTATAGTCTGCCATGACTTATCACCCCGCCAATACTGATTCGTTGTGCCTATGCCTATTTTGGGTTCAAAGGTAGAAGCTGCCCTGTCACGGCTCATTACGAATACTCCCGTATCTGAAACATTCAGGAAAGTTCCCTTGGTCTGAAAATACAGTGATACCCATGATTTAGGGGCAATATGCCATCCGGCAGTGTCGGTTGAACCACCAACTGTGTCTAATCTGTTGGGCCCCCAGTAAAGATGATTCCCGATAGCATACATCATACTTGTCGATGGAGATGGAGCAACCGTAGCGTTTGGGATCTTCACCAGGGGAACTGTGAGTTTATCCAGGTTCTCTATCTTTTGTTGTGCCGCGACAGATAACGAGATTAAAACCAAAATCAACAACAACAATCTTTTCATGAGTACAACAGGTTTATATTTCAACAATCATTGATAAGCCACTACTGGTCATCGTTTCATTAATCTGCAGCCATAATGGCGATGCTGATGTAAATGATAAATACCGACTAATCGGGATATCAATCCATTTATGTGATGGGATCACCTCGCTGTCCAGGAGCTCAGTGCCATGATTGGTTAATCCAAGGCTGACAGTAAGTGAAAATGATTCGTTATTGACCAGGGTAACATGTGTCAGCTTGCGGCCAGAGGGAACAACGTCCGAAACAGATCCACTTGCAACAACATGATATGTTGCAGGAGCACCAATTGCAAGCAATACGGGAGCCCAGTATGATCCATCCCACTGAAGGATATCTCCCACTTCGTCCCCTGGTGGCAACCCGACACCCTCAGGCCCTGTTCTTAGGTTGATATATTTACTGGTTCCGTCCACGTTAAAGAGTGATTATGACATAAAAACAATGGAATTTAATTGAGGCCGATCCGCTTGTTGGTGCTGCACCCGAAGAAAGTTGCACTTGCACAGCCTGGTTCACAGAAATGTCTGCTGGAGCCGGAACCATATCGCTCATCTTCGCAGCTGCAGATACAACAAAACTGTGAGGAAATGTTCCAATACTCGCTGAGCCATCGTCATAATAATAGGCAATATTGAGCCATTGTGTCCCAGCCGCAATAGCTGACAAGGGCGATATCCAGGCTGATAGTGAAATAACCTTGATCGCTTTCCCAGTGCCAGGAGCAGGTATGATCGATTGTGGCGCAGTCAATGAACTTACCGGATAGGTTACGGTTGCGTATTTGAGCAATTGCGATGGAGGAGCCGGTACATGAGAAACCACCTCAGAGGTTATCAGGGTGAGTATGTCCGCGCCTGGAAATGGGATACTTCCGGATGGGATGCTTGCCCCGTACCCGGCTGCATACTGACGGTATTCGTAAACATCGTGTGTAAGGGTGTCCCTAAAAGTCCTGGACTCTCCGGTGGTAATATTAGGGGTCAAATACACGCTCCAGGTCTCGTCATGATAATCAAACCGGGTTGCGGGGACATAGAATAATTCGTCATTAATAAAAACGACTCCCTCGCCCACGTCTACCGTGCCATCACCAAAAGTGACTCCAAGCCCGGTGATGATGCAGGTGCCAGTACTTCTTTTGAGACCAACTACAAGGGCGCTCAGGGCGTCTGCAGTCGCGTCCTGGATGTATGACCAGTCATCAGATCTTAGTGGCTGTCCGCCTGTAATTGCTTTTAACCTGTTCATGTTAGAATTTTTGAATAATAAATGATTTCCCAGGAAGCTTGTATTTATGCACCAATGCTGCGATACGTGATGTTACACTACCAAGAATTGTCGGGATGTTGACCGTGAAGTCAACCCAGATAGCATCTTCATTGTTAAAGACAAATGAATCATCCTGATCCATGAAGAACTCCGGATCTGCCGTCTCTGTGTACAGGAAGATCCACGGACCAAGAGTATACCCTTCGTCGATGAAGATGCTGGTTTGTTCAAACAGGAAGTTCAGGTAACGCTCCAGGTAAATGATCTGCGGAGTCATTGAAGCATCATCGATCGTCTGATCCCAATACAGGTACAGATCCTCTTTGACCATCACCAGGTAGGCAAGAAACACCTTCACCCAGGCAATGAATCGCGGTTTGCGGTGCCTGTGCGGGATGAGGATATTACCGATTACATTAATCGAAAATTGAGACTTCCACATTATCCTGGTAGGTAAATAGACTATCGGTGTAACTTAATTCGAAATATCCGGCAATGGACTCAACAGACATGTTCACCACTGAGTATGATCCACCTGCAGGCTTATGCCATGCCTGGGTGAGCTGCACGTCAACAACCCCTTCTGCAGCCTGTATGGAATCGACCAGTTTTGACAAACGAAGTACGCCATCAAACTCCAGGCTGTTGCCAAAGGCATCAATGGCCAGGGTGATCGGGTTGATGGAGTTATCCCGGAGCAGGTTATTGTTCCCATCCAGTACCAACCGGTCCCGCACGATGGTGATGTATATCTTAAGCTGATCTGCAGGCTGCGAAACAATTTCAAGCTTCACACCGGCATCTTTCCATTTGCTCCAGAATTCAGTGAATGTCGACTTTTCCAATGTTGTCAATGGCGCCTTCACGCCTCCGGAATTCTTAGCAACCTTGAGGACCACTGTTCCATTTTTTTCTGAAGCTGCAGCATACTTTACAATTTGAGCATCCGCATCAGAGGTTGCATACTGATACATGTTATCAATCCAGCTTACCGGATATCCGTATTGATACTTTTTTGATTCTTCGGCATACCATCGCAGGGTATGAATCCTTTTGGAATCAAGCACGGCAGTCACGTCAGCGCTGTGCCGGTCAAAGAGGACTTCTACCATCCAGGATCCCACTGCAAAGATCCACATCCAGAGGCGCCACACGGCCACCTTTGACGCGGAAGTGACATCGATGGCCAGATCAGCAGAATTGTCCTGGGTGGATCCAGGTACCGAGGTTGACACGACAAAATCGTTCAGCTCCGAAAAAGAAGCCTTACTGGCATTGAGCGCATCGTATATTTCAGCAATTGTGCGGGCCATAATATTAAGTTTTCCAGGTTACAGAGTTGATTACTCCATCGGAGGCGTCAGGCACCTCGACATGCAGGCGAACATAATTAGTTAACAATCCAATGATGTTGAAGGTGTGAGCCGGTTTTGTTTTATCCAGTACCTGGTTTACATAAGGTACCGACGTCCAGGTCACGCCATCGAGCGACTGATCCACCGAGACCACCACGGTGTCTGCAGTGATCCCGTCATAAACGATCTGTACTGAGAGCATATCATGCAGGAAGAACAGCCGGACACCGGAAAATACATGCTCTCCACCAGACAAGTTATAATCAAAATCTTGTTTCATATTATTGAGGTCATTTTGTGTTATGACAGCTTCATTATCCAAACCACTTACCGGCTTTATTGAATTTTTCACGTAATAATCGACAACTCTTGAATTGATCACAGTATCAGGGATCCTAACCGGGTACCCGGCTGGAACAGAAAGATCCACCTGTAACCCGATATTGGCATCGAGCATGGCCCATACCCCTTCGATTGATCCAAGCTCCTGCAGAGCCAGGTCGAAAAGTGTCTGATCATTTTGTGCCAGTACTGTTCTCATCAGTAATTTGCTTTTATTTCAAGATTTGTGTTGTACACTACTTTTGTCACCGACATGCCATCTTTGGCGAACTGGATCCGGATCTTGCGCAGCATCTCAGTGGTGTCTTCTGAATTTAAAAATCCATCAAGGCCAACACAAATGGTCGGAGATTCCTTATAGTCACCTTCATTGCCTTCGAGCAGATCTGCCTGATGCTGATAGGTACCATCACCAAGGACCATGTCCCCATGAAGGCATGCGATATCACCCACCGCGTCACACAATATGTCAGTTACAATAGCCATCGTTAATTTATCACCCCTGTTCCTGTTGCGGTTGTTACTCCGGTCTGTGCCGTTGCGCTCCCGGTGGTTGCAACCGGTATGGCAGCCGCTACGGTTACGGTGCCGGTTTTCACATACGTTTCAATCAAAGTGCTCAGCCGGTCAGCGAATTCATCATATGACGGGTCTGTGCGATCCATCATATCTTTCATCAAACTGGCAATTCCTTGTTTCAACGGAGCTCTTTGCAACGGCATTTCAATCTATTTTAAAAGGTTTTGAAAGTCTGTTTTAAACTTCTCAAGCGCAGTAACTGTCGGAGGCAATGGAGTTCCTGAAGGACCATTCGGAGTGCTGACGGTTAGCTTTGAAATAATGTCGTAAACAGATGTCATAAGTTGATTAAGGCTAATGGAGTCGTTTTTGATGTCAATCTTCTTTGTCACGCTGTCAATTTCAACCACCAGGCCATTTTCATTGTATTTTATCAGCTCAACCTGATCGGCTTTTATGATCATCAGATCACGCATCTTTCCCTGGGACAGATCGGCCACCGTGACCATACTCCCCTTCTTGGGTTTAATGAGCATGGTCCCAGGATTTCCGATACTAAACAACCTGACCCCGGTAAGCTCCAGCGCACCGATCATCACACTGCAATCCGTTTCGCTCACCTTGGACACCATGCCCGTGAGAAATGGAGATCCCAGGTCATTGACACCTGCGATATCCCGGATATGCTGACGTATGGTTCTTAAGTCGCTCATAGTTTCATGCCTACGGTGATTTTACGCTGGCCACCGGCGCTGCTTACAGTAGTTTCCACCTCCAGCACGTAATAGTCACCATCTTTGAATTCATAATCTTCATCCTTTATAGATGCCTTATAGCCTGCATCGCAATATGGTAACAGCCATCCGGTGAAATGTCCGGAGTAACCGGTATAGCTTTTAATCTTCAGTTGCTCCTGGGCAAGTGCCTTAAGGGTGGACTGATCACTCACGCCATCGATCTTGATGGTTACCTGGTCTCCCCCGGTGGATCCGGCGAACACCCTGATCACTTTCCCATCATGGCCTTTACCTTCCACAATAACTTCCACAACCCGATCCCTGGCATCTTTATACTCCAGGTCGCTTTTTTCAATATTCTGCTGGAATGAATATTTCACCGCTCCGGTGATCTCCTTGTATTGCGGATGGAGATGGAGTACCTTGTCCTTGACATAAACATTTGCCTTACACTCCTCCTGAACCTTCTTCAGGACATCGTAACCGGTTGCGTTATGAATAACGAACTTATCATACTTGAATGAATAGTCACAGGATACCGAATAGCCACCGATCTGGTCGCAGATATACTGAAGAAGATCCTTTACATCCGGAGAGATAAACTGCTTGTCAGCAACTGCTTTTCTGAATTCAAAAATGGCATCTTCACAGTTGATCTTGATCGCAGCCCCGTCTGTCGAAATGCTTTCGATAAACCCTTCGAATTCACTAACCAGGTTATTATCATAGCCAGCCTGGACAGAAACAGCATCACCCCGTTTGATCTGGCTTTCAATTTCGATCGCCTTATTAAAGCATGTTCCCGGTAATACAATGACAGCAGTATCACTCAACTGCTCGACACTGCGAATGATCTTCACGTTGTCAAGCATGTTAAGCTTGTACTTGCCTACTTTTATTTTCCAGGTTAAGTCAAACATTAATTATCCTCAATTAAAAGCGTGAATACATCATCGCTAAAAGCTTTTATTTCGAATGCCTGGTTGTTTTTTCCTTTTGTAAATGGAAGGTTTAGCGATTCGATTGCTATTTGATTTATGCCGCGATCGTTTAGCAAGGTGCATGTCACGTCAATGGCGCTGTGTTGCTCGAAGAATGCACGAACCTTGTTAACCTCTTCTGGATAGGCATCGTCGTTATTGATAAACACGCCGGAGATGGTTATATCGACATCGTCCTCGGTCCAGCGCTCCTTGACAGATCCTCTTTTCTTTCCCTTCGAGATGGTTCTTCGGGTAATGACGTTTTTAAAGCTCAGGGTGATGATTGGATCAATCGGGAAGGTGAAATCATCAAGATCCTTGTGACTTAACTTTAATGGAAATTGATTTTGCAGCTGGAGCTGACTGTTAGTTTTACCGGCATAGTTGAGAGAGTTGTTATCCTTGTTGTATGCAATAATCACGACCTTATCCTGGGCAAAAAAAGGAGGAGCATTAAAACCGGCAGCAAATGTGAATTCAGTGTCCATGTTTACGCTGTAGATTTAGCCATGCCAAGTATGCGCATTAAGATCTGCGAGATCTCTTTTTCCATTTCACCACGGTTTTCTTTTGAGTCGCCTCCAAATACCATGTTCTCAACCATGTTCTTGAAGTTGATATTAACAGTGGTATTGCGGGTACCTCCAGTTGCGATACCTTCAGTCGCCCCGGATCCTGCCAGCCCGCCACCTTCAGGCTTGCCACCTGATTCCATGCCAGGGACACCAGCAGGAGCGATCTTATTATCCCCAATACCAAGCTTGTTTTTTAGGTTTGATGCGATGTCGCCAAGGCTTTTCCCACTATTCCAGTGCATTGCGCCCGCGCCATTGATTAATCCACCTGCAGCTGCAGAATTGTATAAATCCATCTTGCCTTTTGCTGCAGCAATTTCCCGGGCACGCTTACTTGAGTCGTCGTTGAGTTTCTTCAACCCGGCATCGGCACCTTCTTTGTCCCATAGGCTCTTTATCCGGAACCATCCTTTTTCAATAAGCTCGACACCTGACATGAATTTGTCCTGAACTTCAAGCCACAGGACGACAAAGTACTGTTTGAATCCAGCCCAGGCATTTGTAAAGAATGTTATCAATCCCTCCCACAGTTTGCCCCAACCGTCAGTTTTATAAATCACATACGCAATCGCAGCAATGAGGGCTACAATAGAGGCAATTATCCAGGTGATAGGATTGGCCCACATGGTTGAATTGAATGCAGCTTGCGCAGTTGTCCAAAGCCAGGTAGCTGCTGTTGCAATACCAGACCATGCAGCACTAACTACTGTTATTGCCAACATAGCTCCTAATGCTGCAGTAATTGCTATAACATACCATTTGCCTTCATCGAATAATTTCCACCAGTTCTGAAATAAATTGATGGCTCCCTGGACAATAGAATTGTTACTTATGATGTTCCATAGTTTTTCAAATGATACAGATACGATTGAAATTGCAGTGCGTATGTATCCGAAATAAACGATGAACTTATCAGCAACCCATTCAACAACCGGCATGACACTTTTCTGAAATCCGATGCCGATTTCTCCCAGGGTAAGTTTGATCTTACCCATGGCCTTTTCGAACCTCGCCGTTGGATCCGCATCAAAGGCTGCCTTGGCAGCACCTCCGACTTTCTGTTCAACCACTCCGATCAGTTCCAGCCTGGCGGCGGCTTCCTTCCCATGTTTAGCAAGATCCTGAATGTGTTTTACCGTCTCCGGGTCTATCTTAAGCTGCATGGCCAGCCGTTTCATCATTTCGGGATTATTGATGGCCTTTGCAATAGCGTTTCCTGCTTCTGGGAGCTGCATGCCAAACTTGGTAGCCATGTCGGCTGAAGCAGCGATCATACGGTTCATTTCATCCTCACCAATGTTTCCCACCAGGCGAAGCTGACTCTGGAGACTGATCACTTCTCCCTTTGAAAACTTAATATGTGATGCGAGCATGCCTGATCCAATGACAGCCTTTTCAAATGCTTCCTGGCTGTAGACTCCCATGTTCTGCATGGTGTTGGCCAACTGGGCTTCAGCAGCATGAAGCAGGTGCGCTTTCTCAATTCCTTGAGTAAAGAGTTCACCAACCTGGTAAAGTCCTGCAGATATACCGATAGCGCCTAAGAGATTGCTTAATCCGGAAAATGCACTGTGACCAACCTTTGCAGCACTGCTCTCAGCCTTTTCGAGCTTGTGCATGGAATCACTAACCTGGTTGGTTTTATCCTTGAGTGATGTGAACTTAGACGAAGCAGCATCAGAACTGATCCCGATGCTGCTTAGTTTACCGCTCATTTGATCTTTAAGAAGAAGCGTGTACTCAAGAATATTGCTCATCTTTATGTCGAATTAGATTTTGCTTCAAGTTTTCGGATGAATTCAAGTTCTCGGATACGTCGTGCCCAATCTTCGTCGCTCAGGCTGTCAGGGTCAGGAATGTTCATGTAGTACATGAGCTGGGCATTTGCAATACGAACAAATTCCTTATCGTCTACACTGGCAGCCTCTAAAAATTTACGAGCTCTGCCTCTTTGACCTGGATGATCTCAGCCAGTACCGAGCTCGCGCCCAGGAACAGCTCATCTTCCTTTTTAATGGCTTCGCTGCCGCCAATGAAACAATTATTCAGAATCGCTTCATTGAACTTCAGAGGATCGGTCTTGCCGGCAGTGGACGCATATCCAAGAATCTTGCGATCAGGTTTCTTCAGGTAGCAGATATGACCATCCACCTTGACCCCGAACACCTTTCCGTACTTCTTCTTCCACTGTTCGATTTGTTCGGCAGTTACCTCGCCGATGAGTTTATCTTTCGACATGATTTACGGTTTTTGATTTTCGATTTTCAGACAGATGAACGGGAGCTTCACTTCCATGAACTTGTCACCCTGTTTCATCTCCTTGGAATCATCAGTGAATTCAAGGCCACGGATCTTGTCGATGATCAGCGTGTCACCGTTGGAAGGGTTCCCATAGGCCACAACTGCATCCAGGCGCAATGCCAGCACACTTCCGGTGGTCGACGCCTTGCGCAGAGTTTCCAGTTCGCTCTGGAGCATGGTGATCTCTCCTTCGTAGGCGATATTGCCTTTCTGGATGTGCATGGGTTCATTTCCCTTGCCATACACCAGCTCCTTCTCCTGCTTTGACTGGTACTTGATCCCGCGGAACCCGGTGATCGTGCGGCCACCCAGCTCGAGGTTGAGATCCGCAAATTCATATTGACGTGAATCGAACATTTCTGTCAGTTTTAAATGATAATGAAACCCCGTTTATTTCTTCTTGTACATCCACGCTTTAACGGATACAGTACCGGTAACCCAATGCTGTACCGCAATTCGATAATAAGGAAGTTTCAGGGAGTTGGTTATATTCCAAAGCATCCCGGCAGCTGTAGTATAAAACATGCAGGTCGTAAAGTCAGTTGGAGTCACTGCACCAACAGTTACCGACGTTGCATAGGTTGTCGGATTAAGATTGATCCAGGTGGATCCGTCGATGCTTCCCTGGTAATAAACCCTGGTACTGTCGGTCGATCCGGTCAGGTGATTCACATATACCTCAAAGGAACAGAACGGCAAGTCGCTGAATGCAGGTGCCGGATAGTACTTTGTAGTGGCACCGGAAAGCGTATCTCCATAGTTGGCCAGTACAATTTTTTGAGAGAAGGTCACAACGGCAAACATCATGAGAGCCGCAATTACGATGATTTTTTTCATGGTTTAAAGATTAAGCGGTTAAGGTTTTAAATCCGAGGTTTACAACAATGTATTTGGGATATCCGAAGGGTTTCACCTTCAGGGTGACATTAAGCTCATGGGTACTCACCAGGTTCTGCGTATGGTCAATGAAGCAGATCACACCAGTGTCGTTTTGATTGCCCGGATCATTACCAAGCTCTCCATTGATGGTCATGCTGTTGATGATGGCATTCTCCACTTTCGTTTCGATGCTCTTGGCCTTGGTCGCTGCAATGGTGCCATCGTCATTTACAGGGATCTCATCAAGCAATTCATTAAGAAGCGTATCATACGCGATACGGTAAGCCTTGTCGATGGTGCGCCGGGCGGTGAGGGAGCAGTAATCGTCAGTGGGCAGGGTGCAAAGGTTGTCGTCAGAGAAGAAATACCCGCTGCGGCCAACAAAAGTCCTCAAGGTGATGTATCCCTTATCATGGATCGATCCCGGATCAGCCTGCTCCACCTTTTTATCATAGATGAATGCGGTGAGCGACGAGATAGGACCATCCTTCACCCTGCCGATGTTGCGCTGAACTCCTACTGCGGCAATACGGCCGGCAAGCATACCCATGCAGGCATTGGCGCTGGTTGTTATGGTATCTCCGATGAAGATCCCCACCCGGTTGTTAGAAGCTGTAGACATGTCTGTCAAAGCCGATGCGACTCCGGAAAAACTCCTTCCTTCCATCATGACGAAAAGGGGAGCCATCAGGGTGTCAGCCGACCACTGGGCGATCGCCTGGGCTTTCACAACAGCTGTTGCAACATCTCCATCGAGACCTGCAGTTACGGTGGCAGTATATCCGGAGGCCGGAGTCCTGGTAACGATAAGCCCGCGAAGGCGTCCGTTAGCAGCCAGGATCAATGACTTTCCATTGGTCAGCGTAACGTCAACCATCTGGGTCAATGTGACGGTGTCAGCAAAGGCCATCAGCCATACTTCTGTTCCGGCCGGAGCCATTGAATAAAAGTCGCTGAACAACTTCACGATATTGGCATTGTTTGCCGTGGTGATGCCCAGATTGTTGGATAGATCATCAAATGATGTGATGATATAGGGAGTCGCCAGGGCAAATTTACCGGCAACAACAACTCCAGTGCAAAGAACGCCAAGCACACCGTCGGGACTTGGTGAAACCAATCCCAGGGCGCCATTGTCGAATACAATGGTAACTTTAGGTAATCCAGTATTGTTTGACATTTATACCTCCTGGCGTTTGATGGTGAGTACTCTGGGATCCTCCAAGTTCTCGGAGTGCATCCTGGCATGTTGCGGTTCGATGAAACAGGTACCATCGGAGGTCATGTGAATCTCATTCACGTCATGACTTGCGAAGACTTCCTTGATCCGCTCGAGTGCTTTGTCTTCAGCATCATCAGGATCTTCGCCTGTCAGATCTTCGACTACTGGATCCTTGGGAGCCTCCGATATTGGAGAAGCCTCTTGTGGAAATTCAAGTGCTTCTTCCTGGACACTACTCTGCTCGGCTGCCTGATCGGTTACATTACCGGTGGCCGGTTCCGTGTTTTCCTGCAGAACCGGAGTGACTTTCTTTGTCATAGTATTCTTGGTTTTATTGTATAAACGATAATGATAACATCTATAAGTACTGATATGACCAGCAAAAGGATCATCCATAAAGGAGTTTTATAAACGACCTTAACGGAGGATGCTGAAGAGGAAGATACTTTACTGTCTACCTGCTGACGCAGTTCGTAAATCTCACGGTTTCGGCTGACCAGGAGCTGTACAAGGGAGTCGCACGATGCTGTCACCCTGATGCCACCAGGAACTCTTGCAATAGTCAGTGTTGACCTGCCTTGCTTTACTGACATTGAAGCAGGATCCTGATACCTGACGGTATCTATGATCCATTTGGTAGGAAGAAATTTCGAAACAGAATCAAAACGCGTTTTTACAGTATCCACCGTGGCAGTCTGATGATCAAAACAGCTATCGTGATTCAGGGTGACAGCCTGATCGTGTGTAACCACCGAGGTGTCTCTGGTTGATGTACAACCGGAAATCAACAGCAGAATTACGAATGTGATCACTATGTTTACCCTGGTCATTTATGCTTCATTACAATATTGACAACTATCCGATTTATGTTCTAAGCTGCGTATGCGCTGACCGTGATCCGTCAGACGTGTTTCGTGCGCATTTACCTTCACATCCTGCTTCGCCTGAACTACCTCCTGCACCTGCAACGATGTTCTGATCATTCTCAGTTCTTTAAGGACTCCTTTTGCCAGGTACCACAGTATTCCGAGTAGTAAGACAATTGCCCCGCGATAGACCCAAACTTCGAACTCTCCCATAGCCTGTCTCGCCTTCCGGATCAGCGGACCCCAGGAGATTGCTCTCCCAGGATCCTTTCCATCCGGGTTTTAGTCCAGTGGTGAATAAATGGCTGCAATTGCCTTGGTACGCAATGGAAGTGCGCAGAAACGCATCTGGAAGTTAACCACGTCACCCTTGTTGTCTGGATCCATGTACTTCGCAAACATCTCCACGGTTCCAATTGCCCTCATCACTTCATCTTTGTGGAATGAGAAGGATGAGATACAATCCGTCGAAGGAGCAGCAACAGCTCCATAAGCAGCCTTAACGCCCGTTGAATTGTTGTATATCGGCGTCACCGATGTACGGTATAATTTGAATCCGAACAAGTTCCCGGAAACGATTGCCGCCTTGTACAAAAGAAGGTCCTGCATGATCAGGTCGCTTTCATGTTGCGGGTTAAGGACCAGAATACGGCCATCGGCAGGAAAGTCAAGATTGTTGAAAGCAACCATCAGACGCATAAGATCATCGAAAAGCAGCTGGCGTTTGCCATTTTTGATGCTACCGGTTGCTGCGATTACCGGGGTGTTGATTGCATTGGATGATGGTGCATAATTCCAGGCCGCAAGTTTACAGGCAGTTTTAAAAAGCTCCTGTTTGTGCCCGTAAATGACGGAGTTCATCTTGTCGTAAGCAAGTTCCATCGCTTCCACGTTTCGCACGACAGTGCTGGTAGTATCCAGTGTTTTTAATGCCAGACTCTTGGGCACGTCCGTTCTGGAGCTCACAGCAATGGGATAAGAGGTGTTGTCGATGAGCACATCAGGGCTTGCGCCTACCTCGGCCAGGTTAATGGTATTGTTCTCTACCAGCGCACTCATGTCCCTGGCTTCACTGATGAAGCTGTTGTCGGGATAAAATTGCGTCAGCAGTATATCCGTCCATATCTCTTTCTGAAGGCCGGACATGAGGATTCCGGGCATCTGGGGAACGAAGGACAAAAGGGTTCCGGCTCCAACTGCCACGGCAGCCGAAACAGCTGCAGGAACGGCAAATAAAACCCCGATGATCATAGCAACCACCAGGTTAAAAAACAGGTTCTTAAAATTGAGCTTTTTCATTGATTTGATTATTTAGGTGACTACTTAATTCGCGCTTTTGTACGAGGCTTTCAACTCGCTGAACCGGGTTGGATCCTCGGCCTGCATCTTAGCAAGTCCCCTGGGATCTTCCTTGGACCATTTCAGGTAGTTCCAGTCGTCACGACTTTTACCGGCTGTAGTTCCAGCAGGCTTCACTTTGTCGCTCAGGGTCTGCTTTGCAGGAATGGCCTCGATCAGATCCTTGGCCTGGGTGTAATCGGAGATTGCAAGCTTAAGGAACGATTCCTTCTTTTCTGCAGAAAGACGCCCTTCGGTGATTGCTCCTTCGACCAAAGCTTTCGCCCTGGATTCATTGAAATTCTTCAGCTCAGCAACCGCTTCCTCACGCGATGCAGCCAGAGCCATGATAGCGGTGTTCAGCGCTGTCACATCGATCTCTTTCGAAACCTTCAGACAGGTTGCCGCCTCGGCGGTTAACATGATTTTGTCCATGGTTAAATTGTCGTTTTTATGAATGATTGAATCTATTGATAGCTTGATAGCTTCTTTACTGGTGATCAGTTCACCCTTGTCGTTGTACAGCCTCAGGCATGTTTTTCCAGATGGCACCGGAGCCAGGGAGGCTTCCATAAGTTCCCACTTGGTAACGGCTGGCACCAGTCCCAATCCTGGAATGTCTTTCAGTTCTGCATCCTGGATATGAAGTGCCATGGATGATCCTTTAAGAAATCCACGATCGACCTTTCCGGATATCACCATCGCCTCCGGATCCTCGGTATCGAATACTTCGTCAGCAATAAGCTTACAGCCATCGACACGAAGGTTCTCCCAACGTCCGATCAGCTGTCCCTGCTCATGGAGGTAAAGCATCACCGGGTTTTCGTTGAAACGCTCAAAATTCCCGCCTGCATTGAGTACCAGGAAACCGAAAGAATTCAACCGGCTTTCATCGTTAAGTACAAATCCTTTTGGCATTACATGGCTTTAATTTATGACTTGCTCACTTTTTTTAATCAAGTAGCTGCAAACATATATCGGAAATAATCCGTGACCAAAATAGTTGGCAACCCATGCAAACACTACGGAATGCGTTGCTGATAATTTTGATTTTCACGCGCGAAACAATCATTTTTGTGAAAAAACTATGGCCGCAAGAAAGCCAAAGGCAAAAGTCAATTCCAGATCCCCCGAAAAATTTGAATACGCATACCTGCTTTTTATGCAGGGAGCCCAGGCACAGGATATATGTGCACGCGTTGGTATTACTCACCCAACACTTGCCTCCTGGAAGAATTCAGGCGGCTGGATGGAGAAAAGAGCATCCAGGACCATTTCACTTGATGACTTAATGCAGAAGGCACTTCGCAGGATTAGCGAGATACTTGACAAGGAAGAAGGCTTTTCCGCCGACGCATTTGCAAAGGCTGTTAAACAGCTAAAGGAACTCAAGACATCCAACACCGTTGATGATGATATCAATACTTTCATGACGTTCCAGGACTTTTTAATCCAGAAGCGATCGGAATACAATATTGAAGACTCATTTATCAAAACAGTGACCAAGTACCAGGACATCTTTATTCAATTCAGGCTCGGTAATGGCAAACTTTCGTAACAATAAAGTTCTTCAGCAACGCTGGCAGGATCGTGTCCAGTGGATCCTGTCTCAGACCTTCCGGATCACTGAATCCCATGAAGAGAAACAAAAGCGTATCAACCGTGCACGAAAGGATTACCAGTTCTTTGTTGACACCTATTTTCCTCACCTTGCAACCAAGAAGTGTGGGAAGTTTCAACTGGATGCTGCAGATTACCTTTTAAAGAATTTTGACACCAGGGCTTTGTTTGAATGGGCTCGCGGACATGCAAAAAGTTCACATCTTTCATTGATGATCCCCCTGTGGTTAAAGATCCAGGACCCCAGGCAAATGAACGTGATGATCCTGGTATCGAAGTCAGAGGATATGGCTGTAAGGCTTCTCAGCGATCTGCAGGCAGAGCTCCAGTTTAACCAGGCATTCAAAGAAGACTTTGGAGAGCAGGTATCAAAAGGCGACTGGGCTGATGGTGAATTCCACACCACTGATAGTTGTTTGTTCGTTGCCCTTGGACGCGGTCAGTCTCCCAGGGGATTGAAGGATCGAGGCAAAAGACCTGATTACATTGTGATCGATGATATCGATGATGATGAGATGATTCGCAATCCCCGGCGTGTTGGAGAGGCACTTGACTGGTGTCTAACTGCATTGTCCGGAACGATGGCCATGGGACGCGGCCGGTTCGTCATGGTAGGTAACCGTATCGGAAAGGACAGTGTTTTGGCAAGATATGCCTCTCGTCCGGGTGTTCATCATACGATCGTTAATACCCTGGATAAAAAGGGTCTTCCGGCATGGCCTGAAAACTATACCCTGGATGAGATCCGCAAGATGCGTGAATTTGTAGGTGAGCGCCGATTCCAGAAGGAATACATGAATAACCCCATCACTGAAGGTACAGTATTCAAACAAAAGGATATCATCTATGGAAAAATGTTAGAGCTGAAGGAATACAAAACGCTCATATGTTATACTGACCCTTCATTTAAAAACAGCGCTACGGCAGATTATAAATCAACCATGTTAATGGGTAAAACCAAGGAAGGTCAAATACATGTTCTTAAAGCATATGGCGATCAGTGTACCGTCATGACAATGGTATCTTGGCATTATGAGATCATGCGCTATGTGGATGGGAAAGTACCTGTACTCTACTATATGGAGAGCAACTTCCTGCAGGAGCTACTGCTTGATGAATTCAAGAAGGCAGGAAACATTGCCGGTCAGCATATCCCAATTCGTGGCGATGCACGTAAGAAGCCTGATAAGTTTGCACGTATTGAAGCTATGCAGCCATTGTTTGAACGTGCCCTGGTGATCCTTAACCAAAAAGAAAAAGACTCTCCTGGAATGATCGTCCTGGTTGATCAGCTGCTTATGTTCGAAAAGGGATCCCGCAGTCATGATGATGCTCCGGATGCACTTGAAGGAGGTACCTGGATTCTTTCACAAAGAACCAGATCATCAAACTCGCAATATATTGTTGGATTGCGTGAAAACAGACACTTTTAAATACAACTTATGATACTTCAGATTCTATCCTGGTCCATTGATCTTAAAAGAAAACAATTCGATTGGCGCTTAAAGTGGGCAATCCGCAAAGCTAAACGCGATTCCAAGGCATTCAATAAAAAGTACCTGGTAATTGCGCTGGCCGGAAAACCGCGGGTTTATCAAAAATCGGCGCTGAAGGATCTGATCAAACGCAGGAAGTATTTTAAAAAAGGAACCACGGTTGAAAAACTTGAAAAAATGGCTTATTACGTAACAACTTAAAGATATGTTCTTAACACCTGCAGAATTAAAGTCCGCCATTTACTCCTATCAACTTAATGAGATAGTTGAGATCACCGAACATGATACTACCAACCAGGACATCATCCTGATGGCCATTTCTGCCGCCGTGGAAGAGATGAAGAGTTATCTCACACCCAATGACCAGGAGAGATGGAAGGACGGAAGGGTCCGGTATGATGTGAATGCTATTTTCAGCGCCACCGGAACGGCACGTAATCCGCTCGTCCTGGAACTATGTAAGAATATAGCAGTCTGGTATGTCTGCAGACTTTCCAATGTCGATATCATCCTGGAGAAAGTCAAAGACCGGTATGACCGGGCCATTGACTGGCTGGAGAAGGTTTCAGGTACCGGCAAGTCGGCAGGAGCTCCAGCGATCACTCCAGGTTTACCGATATTGCCGATTGATCCGGAAAGCGATTATGCACTTGCTTTCCGCTTTGGCTCCAGGGAGAAGTTTAATCATGAATAAAATGCTGTTGAAATGCTTTTTAAAATCAATCATACCAGATGACAAACACTAAGACAAAAAGTGCTCCTAAAGGTCAGCAGAATGTAAAAAGCCATAAGGATGGGTATTACTCCCGTATCGTACCAAAAGCATTCAGCCAGGCGCGCAACGATATCGCCATGTGGAAGGCAGCCATCAGGCAGGCTATGTTGATTGATTACCCAAAGCGTATCAAGCTGCAGATCCTTTACAAGGATATCATCCTGGACTCCTTGCTTACCTCGCAGATAGAGAATCGTAAGATGCAGACTGTTGGAAGTGCCTTTACCCTCAAGGATTCGAACGGCAACGTTAATGAGGAAGTAACTGATTTTTTGAAATCATCCCGCTTTTTCTATGACCTGGTACAGTGTATGCTCGACTCGGTGTATTATGGCACAACGGTGGTAGAGCTTAATTCGAATTCTAATGGCCTGCAGGTCCTTATGCTTCCGCGCAGAAACATCATGCCTGAGAAAGGCATCCTGGTGTTGGACGAACTCGACGTAGAAGGCATTGATTATCGTACGATAAGAGAATACGGTACATGGCTGCTTGAGTTTGGCAATTCATCTGACTTCGGCCTGCTTAACAAGGCGATTCCACAGGTGTTGTTCAAGAGATTCGCCCAGAGCTGCTGGAGTGAACTGTGTGAGATATACGGGATTCCTCCAAGGGTGATGAAAACAAACACCCAGGATCCTGTCATGCTCAGCCGGGCTGAACAAATGATGCGCGATATGGGGGCCGCGTCCTGGTTCATCATCGATGAAACTGAGACTTTTGATTTTGCCAAAGGAACCAACACTGGGGGAGATGTGTATAACAATCTGATCCACCTATGCAATAATGAGATGTCCCTGCTGATCAGCGGGGCCCTGATCGGACAGGATACCAAAAACGGAAACGAAAGCAAGGAAACGGTATCCATCGGAATGTACCACAACCTGGTCAATTCTGATAAAAGGATGGTTGAAGGATATTTTAACTCAATCGTGCTGCCAGCTCTATTCCGTATCGGATTGATCCCTGATGGATTGACCTTTGAGTATTTACCCCAGGAGGATATCGCCCTATTGTGGGGTATGACAAAGGATGCTCTTCAGTATCTCGAAGTGGATCCTGTATGGATTAAGAGTAAATTTGGCATCGAGGTAACCGGTCTTAAAAAATCCCAGGGACAGGCGACGTTAAGTTTTTTCGACTGAGCCCCTTTAAGGGGCTTCACGAGGGCCTTAGCAAGCTTTATCATATAGGTTGCGACTGCCACCCGGTAAACCTGTCTGCGGCACCAAATAACACTCCTCACTTCAATAAGAAGATCTTCACCAAAGCTGCCAGGCATATTTTCAACAAAGGAGAGTACAATGCTGCAATGATCACTGACAAGCCGGTAATTGCCCTGATGGATGAAACAAAACGCGTACTGGGTAATGGTGTTTCGAAAGGGTTAAAAGACAATAATCCTCCAAAGGCAATGATCGAAAGCCTGGATAATGATGTATTCGTATTCTCAGCCTGCAAAACTCACATACAGCTCAAGGAAGTGAGCTCACTGCTAACTGATGAAAATGGAAAGATCAACTCTTTCCAGAAATTCAGTCAGGATGTACTTACGATTTACGACGATTACAATCTTAATTACCTGGATGCGGAATACAACTTTGCCATCACTTCAGCTGAAATGGGATCCAAGTGGAGCCAGTGGGAGCAGGAAGGTGACAGGTACAACCTCCAGTATAGAACCGCCCAGGATGACCGGGTAAGGGAAACACATGCAGCGCTGGCCGGAACCACCCTACCGGTGTCGGATCCTTTCTGGGATGATTTCCTTCCTCCCAATGGATGGAACTGCAGGTGCACCACTGTCCAGGTTAACCAGGGTAAATATCCGGAAAGCAATTCGGCGCAGGCAATTCAAAAGGGAGATGCAGCCACCACCCAGATAGATGCCAAAGGCAATGACAAGGGTGCCATGTTCCGGTTCAATCCCGGGAAGGAGAAGGTGATATTTCCACCACATCACCCGTATTATAAGGTTTGGAAATCCATTGCAAATAAACTGGACTGATGAATCTTCATAATTTCATTACAGACCTGAGGGTTCAATTACTTGAGGAATTCGATTATAATTTCGAACGTAAAGCTTTTTTTGATAAGTCATGGAAAGAAACTAAGTTCCCAAATCGACGTGGATCCCTGATGATGCGAACAGGTGCATTGAGAAGAAGCCTCAGGGCAACTTCAAATGACAATTCAATCACCTTCATGTCTTCATTACCCTATGCTGCAATTCATAATGAGGGTGGTGAGATTACAGTTACCGAAAAGATGAAACGTTATTTTTGGGCCATGTATTATAAATCATCCGGAGCAATCTCAAAAACATCTAAAGGCGAGGCCAGGCAGACTCAACGGAACAGTAAAATGATCGCAGAAGCATCAATCTGGAAGACGATGGCCCTTAAGAAAGTTGGTAGTAAGATTAAGATTGACCAAAGGCAATTCATCGGACCTCATCGCAATGTTGATAGATGTGTTGAATGGGTTTTTAACAGAAATATGGATGAGATTGAAAACTTCATGATTAAACACCTGAAAAAATGAAAAAGCTTATTGCAGACCTGAAGACAAGATTATCGGCTATCACAGCCATTAAATATATTGATGAAGACTGGGGACAGCTGGACTATTACAGCCCAAACCAACCGGTGAAGTGGCCCTGTGTGATCATGGACGTTAACCAGGTTAACTGGAGCAATCAGGGAGAGCATGTTCAGATAGGACTTGCCCAGGTATCTATCCGGATCGCAGATATGCGCCTGGCAAACTCCAATCCAAAGGCTCCGGCATCACAACAGGCAAATGCAGCTTCAATTTTTGACCTGATTTCAGATGTGTATTCATCACTGCATGGATGGACTGCAGATAGTACCTATGGGCCGTTAACGCGCACCCTCACGCGCAAGGTGAACCGTGATGATGGTATCCGGGAGTTTGAGATGGTGTTTTCAGTTCAGCTTATTGATGATTCAGCGAAGATCAATTACGACACAGTGGATGTTCCAGCGAAGATTCATGTGAGTATCCTGAAAAACGGAACCCCGCCTGATGAGACGGGGTTCGAGATTCCTCCAGTGGGAAAAGTAAAAGGCAGGAATGTTTACACTTAAGTTAAATCAATGTTTATCGCGTTAACCTTATTAATTCATTCCTTGCCTTATTGCATCTTTCCATTGCCCCTTTTTCACTAAATTCGAATGTCGCCATTTGGGCTATTTGCTTATGCCACATACTATCCATCCATTCAATTACCAGGTAGGCTAATTCATCCTTCTTTTTCTTCTTAATTGCAAAAGCGAAAACGCCTGTCATAAGCAACCTGGCTGCAGTAATTCTTTTTTGAATTGTGGAAGCATCTTCAATGGTGATGTTTTGAATATTACCAACCGGTATTGTTCCTTTTAAAATCGGTGCTAAGCTTTTAGGAATGTTGTAGATCTCAATATTTCCATTAAGCACACGAATGTAACAATTTTCAAATGGTGCGTCAATCTCCGGATGGCCGTAAGTGTATTTTCCTGAATCAATGAGATCCTTCAATTTACAGCCTAAATGTTTCCAGGCTGCTTTGATTTTCCTCATTCTTTTAGTTTGATGGACAATCATCCATATACATAATGCCAAAAAAATTAAACTTCCGATAAATGATCCCATGATGAAAAGTTTAGGTTAATAATTATGTTTTTGTAAATATATGAATTATTTGACCTGTGTTTTTTCCTCTTCAACTTTTAACTCTCTTTTTATTGGAGTTCCAAGATAGTTGTACAAGGTTTTAATTGATATATGAAACCGTTTTTGGATAAATGTCCGATAGACATAAGCAGTGCTGATGCCATCTTTTTTCTCACGGCAATACACTTCAACCACTTCCTGCATCTGCATCAGCTTATTTCTACGGTTATACGCCATAAGTTAAACAGTTTGATGATCGATTTCACTGATAATAAATTGTCCGAGCTGATATTCATAAGGCCATTGGACAAGATTCATCTCCTGGATCATGGCGGACATCGCCCACGCCTGGGCCATGTCGAGCGATAGCTTCATGTCGGGCTTAAGGGAGAGCATCTTCTTGCGCACCTTTGCTTCATAAATCCCGTAAAGCAGGTAAAATATAGCTTTTTCATCAATGGATAAAAGGTTAAGGTTGGCAAGATAGCTGCTCATGATCCTGCCCAGGGAGGCCAGCTGTTCTCTTGATAACCGGAGATCGACTTTGCGCATGACCATTGCCACCTCGATCATCCGGCCATAGGTCTGCTGTGATACGATTAATTCGCCCATAACTCTGCGTTTAAGTAGGTTTCAGCATACTTCTTTGCAGTTCCCGGTAAGATGTTCGACTCATACTTAGAAATGAATCTGAAAGCCCGTACCTGGTTTGCCTTGCTCATTTTATTCCATCCGGAAAGCGCTTTCTTTTTTGAGCTCCGGATCTTCTCATCATACCGGTTCCAGAACATTTCAAAAGTAACCTCCTGGTCGATCTCCGTGATGGTGACTGTGCTCGACTTTAACTTACCCAGTTCAATAATTTCCCTGGGTATGTTCTTGAGAAGATACACCTGCTGACTTTCCGAAAGCTCAGCATGGATGGCGTAACTGTTGAGAAGGGTATTGTCATCAAACACAAATTCGATGTACCCGGTAAATGACTGCGATGTCAATTGAAAGATTTTCATATGTTTGGTGTTTTTGGTGTCGATGGCGATAGCGCTGCAATAGTCATGTTTTCAAATTGCTTGACCAGGCGCTGCAGTTCAGCATAAGTGTAGTCGTTCATTGGCTTATGCAGGTATCCGTATTTAAGCATCCAGCCATTGAGACGCGGCCAGTCGATCTGATGTTTCCCCAGCGTTTGATTCCAGGTTACCCATCCGATGTTGTAGCATAACGAAAGGATCCTGCGACGCATCTGCTGACCTTTGTAGTACACTCCGGATTGAGTTGCGCCATGTTCCTTGCGTGTCATCTTCTCCAGGTGTTTAATCAGCTCATCCACCTCGAGGTCGCTGAGATCCTGGCTGCTCTCGGTACGACCATGACTGAAACTAAATACCAGCTCATGACGGAACTTCTCGGTACCTGTTTCATGAAACAGTCCGTAAAGTTTGCGATGTCTTCCGATGGTGTGGTTCATGATTCAGTCCTTTTATTATTTATCGGGATATTCCTCATAATTATTAATTACCATTGATGCAGTGACCACTTCAAAGACTTCAAATAAAGCGGTCCTGAAATAATATTTTCCATCAACTTTTATGAGATAAAAGCGAATACTATTTTTCCTACATACTTTAGGATGTGCAATAAATCCATATATCTCACAGGCATCATTATTTGAAATAGATATAAGTCCCAAAGGTATTTTTATGCATCCAAATTCATCAAATCCCTGGTCGAGAATTAAAATATTTCGGGCTAAAATTTCAGCTGCTTTTCGTTTATTCATGATCTCAGTTTTAGTCAACGTATCCTACTAATGTTGAAGCTTGCATCTCCTGGTAGTAATCCATCTCCGACATGATCCGGATTTTCGACACACCATCTTCGTTGAGTATATGGTTATGCTTCTCATCCACCAGGTGAAGTATGATCCTGCCCCTGGATGCCCGTAGCGGTTGCTCGTTGTAAATGATGACACGAAGGCCATCTTCCATTTTTACGATGATACCAGGCTTTTTCATGTCTATCGTATATAACAACCACAACCACCATTATCTTCATCATGCCTGTTGTCGAGTGTAATCTCTGTGATAGGAACCATACGCTGACAGGCCCAGCAGTACACTTCTATCTTCACATCCTTCGACTTGTCGTCCTTGCTATTCACACCTGGTGTGATGATGTCAAACAATCGTGTCTTTGCCATAGTTTTTAATTGTAAAATGTAAATCAGCTGTTTGAAATCCCTGCATTTTATAATAGTGTTGCATATCCTTACGGAATCGCTCAATCTGGTGATGAGAGGAAAAACAATGGCTGATCTTGATCTTGTTGTATGTTTTGTCGTTATTACTGTCACGTACAGTGATGTTAATGATCTCGATCATTAAAACATTCCTCCGAAATTATCAGTTACAATTGGCTTGCTTTCCTTTTTAAATTTCCGGCTGGTTGTTTTTGACGAACCCTTTTCAGAAACTTCTGGTTTCTTGACTTCGGGAATAGTCGATAATATTGTTTTCGGTGTTTTACGTTTTTCAAAGTATTCCGACATGTAGCATTTTTTACTACAGAAGCCCGACTTGGACTTACCAGGTATGTACTGTATTCCGCATTTATGACAATGTGAATACTGCAGGCGGGCATCTACCTCTTCAGAAACATTTCCTACGTCCTTATTGTGTGTTTTTTTTGCGGGGAACACAATCCGCTCCATTGGAATTGGCAAATGGGGTACTTCCGGTATTTCCGGAGTTTCCAACTGTTCAAATTCTTTTGGAACAGCACCAACATGTTTAACAAGTTCTTTCACATCGCTCAGTAAACCCATTGCGTACTGAATTTCAGAAATACTCCCCTCAATGATCAAATGACATTTCATAACATCAGTTTTAAGTTCTTAGTAGCGCTGGCAGGATTCGAACCTGTGTCCTCCGGGTTATGAGCCCGGCGAGCTGACCACTGCTCTACAGCGCATGGATCTACGCTAACAACCCCACGTTATAGCGCCGAAAAGTTTAGTTCAATCAATTCGTAGCTTCCATCTTCGCCACGTTCCCAAATCCTGAAATATGTTTTCGATCCCGGCTTGCGGATCCCGTCACTTAGGATGTTGATAGCCTCCTGGAACAGCGGATGACTGATCTTGGTGCGATACTTCATCAGCTGCATGACTTTCTTGGCGTCGATCTTCCCGCGGGAAGTGGAGAAGGCATCAGTGACCAGGTTCTTTAAAAACTCGATCTTACTATCGATACTTTCATCCAGGAAGGCATCAAGTTTCTCCTTCGATGCCTGGATGGCCAGATCATCAAAGTCGATGCGCTCGGAGATTGACACTTCGATCTTAATCGACCGGTCGAAGTTGAACCAGGTGTAATTACCCTTGTTGTCTTTACTGACCTTGAATTCTTCCATGGCCTTGGCATATATGTCACCACAGAGCTTTTCCATCATGGATTTGAACTCATGCAGCTTCTTACTTACCTGCTTGGCATTAAATGCCAGTGTTGCGGCATTACGTTCACGTAAACGGGCAACGGGAGTGATATACTCAACCGGTACCGATGCGCCTGATTCGTCGATCCAGGTCTTGTCTTTAACTTTCTGTATCATTTTATCGGTGTTTAAATGGTTATGAATTCTCGTTTTTTGCTGTGATCTTCTTCATGATGGCACTGCTTGCCACCTGGTAGCTGCTATGGATCTTTTCATATACGATATCATCTGGAAATTTATCCAGCGACATGTGAAGCTTGTCATAGCGGTTGCGCAGTTCATTGCGAACATCCTCACGTCCCTGGTTCCCGGCGTACTTATACCAGAACACTTCGTCGATTAAGGTCCACTGCTGACGCCACCAGGACCAAAACAGCGGTTCTTTGAGCCATACGGTAAGCCAGTCCTCAGACATTCCCATTTGCTTCATGTAAGCCACAGCAAAGTCAAATACCATATGATTCATCTGGTCGTCGTTATAACCGGTGAGCAGCATTACCTTCCCGCGCATGGATGCGGATCGGTTCAGGTTTACGGTTTTTATGGTTTCTTTATTCATTGTCAATCATTTTTGGATGCGTTAATTTAAAGGCGCCTTCATCCCATATCATGTAAGGCTCACCGCCACCGTAACGGGATGCGGCGAATGCCTGGAATCCTTCAACCCATACTTTCACGTTGGCATCGAAGCGGATGCTTCGCGCAACACGGCCACTGGGTTGTGATCCTTCTGCGTGACTGACCAGGATAAAAAGCTTTGTGCGAAACCGGGTCCTTAACGACTTGTAATCGGCATAGGTAAGTCCAGTATATTGAATCGAGTCGATGATCACTACATCAGGGCTCTTCTTTTTTGACAGGCGCTCCATCAGCTCAATCACCGGCTCTTTGTCCAGTAACATGAACCTTCTGGAAACTTCCTGGATGTTGCAATCCTCGATGGCATTGCGTAGAGACAGTGATACGCCCTCTTCCAGTGAATCATAAGCTACCTTACGGCCAAGGGTGGCCAGGTACTTCGCCAGCTGCAGCGCAAACCTTGTTTTTCCATTTCCTGAATTTCCCCATATAATCCAAGCACCGGATGGCTCAGGGCATCCGATGGCGTCGAGCCACTGCCCGGTAAATTCCAGGCTCCGGAGGTTGGTCCGGTAAAGCTGTTGGATGGATATGGCGCGTCTGTGCAACATTATGCGCTGATTTTGCGTAGTTCGTCGGCTATACGCCTCAAAGAGTAGTCGGTGCTGGCCAGAAGCTTCTGCACGTTTACCTCGCCGGTTGCATTGGCCTTGATGATCAGCGCTGCATTGACCGACTTGAACTGGATCAGGTCATCTCTGCCGTCCGGTGATGCTTTCTGGTACCTGGAACCGTAACGGCTGAACAATTCCGTAAATCCTACCTTTTTTGAGTCGATGGAACGGCGGATCTTCTCCCTGAGTCCATCAGCACCCATCATATACCAGCCGCATGAGCGCTCGGTGGCATTCCAGAGAGCCTTCAGCTCCAGGAAGGCGGCATACTCCAGGTCACCGGCTTCGTCCAGGATAATTAACGGGGAGGGCAACCCGCGCAGATAAAACACCAGATCTGCATACACATCGCTGTACTTGCCGGTATGCCCTACCCCGAATTCCTTTGCAATGAAGCGAACAAGCTTCTGTTTTGTCTTTACCTGGCTGCAATCAACGTATACGGCATTTTTATTGGCTTTCACATAAGCCTTTGCGGTGAAGGTCTTTCCAATGTCAGCGATATCACACAGCAACCGGCTGGATGAGTTTGTCTGACAGAAAGTGAGTTGTCCGGAGATGAATTCGAATACCGGGGTACGGGCGATGTTCCATGCCGGGGTATTTCCGATTGACATCTCGAGGATCCTGGCGAGTGATAGCCAGTTCTGATCTGACAGCACTCTTTCGATATCCCCGTTCTTGATGCGGGAGTACTGTGCGTTGTTAATGCCGATCGACACGGCAAACTTCGCGTCTGATCCTGCGAAGTTGATGCGGCGCAGCTGCAGTTGATTGATGATCTTGGCTTTTTGTTCAGGTGTAAGCATACAGTTGGTTTTTAGTTTGGTGTATTGGAATTCAGGATATTATTTAGTTCTTGTTCTAATGACACGTATCTATTCATAATGTCTTCGACAAATAGAAAACAGGCTTTTTTAATTTGTCCTACTTTAAATTTAGTAGCCTGATTCTCCCCTTCACGTCTCGCATTTTCCATAAATGCAAATTCCCATTTTTGTCGAAACTCTTGATTTTGGTCGGCATCTGACTTTGTAATTATATGTTTAGCAATCGGAGTAGATGTGAGTTTTTTCATTAAGTTCAAAAGAGTATCTTGCCTCATTTTCAGCTTATTATTTTTAAGATCATAAACTGAATTATTTGGAAGTCCATAAATTTTCGATAGTTGCCTTAAACTTTTTATATTTTCGTCCACCATTTTTTGGTAGGCTAATTGTAACACTTGTTTTTTCGTTATCTTCGTCATGGTTTGGTGTATTAAATGTCGTTTAGAGCTTTGTCACGTCCCCAGGATCCACCGTAATCATCCATCAGCCTTTTCATGTACTCGTCGTCGGTGAGGATCTCTTCAACAGGTTGCGGAACAATGATCGGGTCAGGGATTCCCGCGTAATCAACCGGAGTAACGAGCTCGATCTTACGAGTCACCTTCTCCTGGATACCGTCACGCTCAACCTTAAAGAAATGGGCTTGTCTTTTTGCCTGGTTGGTCCTGATCTCTTCATCAGCAGCTGTGCGCTCCATCTTGGCCTCGTTGTAGCGTTCTATTTTCGTGGCTTTGGAGATGAATGTTTCTCCCTGGTACAAGTAAACCTCTCCGATATTGCCATCCGGATCCGGAACGTAGTAAGCTTCTACTGAGTAATTGTTCGGCTTCAGGCGTGCGATGGCGCCCTGGTTGTCGATGGCATACTTTTCGTACATCACCTGTGCAAAGTCATTATTTCTTATGGAGGTCTCGGTACGGATACCCATGTACCGGAACAGTTTATGCTTTTGTGGCCGGGACAGATCCGGATTCATATTTTCAACCAGCACCTGCCAGCGTGTTTTCCCTGGAAACATCTTCTGATTGGGATGTAGGGAGTGATTGAAGCGCTGGATGCTGTCACGGTCGTCGGCTACCAGTGTAGCTATCGGGATCCTGGGTTGCTTATAATCCTCATCCTTGTTTTCGCTCTTGGTTTTATAGGCGCCCTTCTGGTTCCACCTACCGATACCAGTCTGAAACTTCTTCTCATCACCGTATTTCTTTGACCTGATCTTATGCTCGGCACGTTTTGACCTGGATAAACCGGGAGCGCAGAAGGTCACATAACTGAACATTGCGTCCAGATCCTCCCGGATATCGCTCATTAAATGGTTCTCAACCTCGACCTCACCCGGCCACACCAGGTTATGCTGGTTGATGGTATGGAACATTTCCCTGAAACAATCCCATACCATACTCACTGATGGCGAGTCGGTGCTGTGAACGCAGGAGATCACCGCGTCACTCAATACGTCAAAGGCCATGTAAGCATTCAGCCACTTCCCATCAGTAGTTTTACGGCTAAGCGTCCTGTCATCCATTGATATCTTGCTCAGGGAAAACTGTGGAAGCTTGCGGTGGTTGTATGGAGTGCTCTTGGTGATGTGGTCGATGCGGTTATTCCTTAAACGGTCAATGATGATGGTGTTGGCCGGGTTGTTGATGATATTCCACACGGTGGATCTGCTGATGGTGATATACGTTCCCTTTTCGTGGTCAAAATAATCGTCCCTGTCATATATGTTCCCGGTTTCACCATCCACGATGGTCAGACTGCCGGAAAGGAACTGCAAATAGTTGTCATATACCCATGTGCCGAATGGAAGGTTCTGAATGCAATATAGGGAGATGATCAGGCGCTCGACATCATCGTTTACTTTCCTGGCATTTACGTTCTTATTGCCCTTATGGATGAGATGGAAGTAACCGTGCTGAAGATAATTCTTGTATTTGTCGTGCAGGCGCAGCGGATGCGTTGGTAGGGTATGCGGATACCTGGTTATGTCTATGGCGTTGGTGGCATCACTGATAAGATCCCACATTCCGGATGTCTTTTTGCTCAGCCGTTTGTTGCGCCCTTTCAATTCGGTAAGGTATTTCCCGATTGCGTTTAAAATGGAGGCATTGGCATTGTACTCAACCTGGCGATCATGCTTGATGTTGGTCTCATCGTCGAAGAGGAATTCGCTGAAATACTTTGATGCCAGGTGATCCGGTTCAATCATCTCCTGTAACCGGTTGGTGCGTGAAAATCGTTTTACATCACCGTACTTTTCAAATAATCCCCTCTTGATGTCATCCCTGAGTAAGTCAAAGTTGAGAAGTACTGGCGTGTTTGGTCCACCACCTTTACGGACCACGAGTTTTGGGTTGAGTGTTCTGGTTCGAGTAATATATACATGGAGGGTATTAGAATTCATCACCGGCCGTTCCTTCACGCTGTCGCTGTGGGGATCCCCGGAGGTGATGTCCTTGGATGAGATGCAGAATATGTTGTTGAAAGTTTCCAAGTCAGAATCAGGATTTCGAATTTTCGATTTCGGATTTACTATCTTTGGTGTGGTTAGTATATTTATCGGTCCATATTACAAATAGTAAAGCGCAAACAAGTAAAACACCAAATACAATTCCTATGGAAACACCAAGCATTATCAACAATACAACCGCATTCTTGCTTACAACTATTGCGACATTCTTACTCAACCTTATCATGGACCACATTAAAACAAAGCTGGCGACCATGTTTAAAAAGAAACCAGTTACCATTCCTAAGTTTCTTGCAGCATGTTTGCCAGTTTTAAAATTTATCTTGCCAATCATTTTAATCCTTTGGGGGACGCTAAGCAAGAATATTCCCTTTGATAAATGGTTTGTTGTTTCGATTTCTTTAGCATCCATATCACTTGTTTGGGTTGTCATGTTTAAAATGATGTCAAGTATTATTGAAAATCAAAAAGTGATTATTAAATCATTTAAAATGGCCATTGATCCTTATGATAAAGTTGAATCTTTGAGAAGGGATCTGTAGATGTCCAGGTGATAATGGATGGCGGTCCAAAATGCAAACGCATTCTCTATGCTCCGCTTTTTAGCCGGATGTCTGGTATTCTTTAAATTGTACTTAGTATCGTCCAGAATCTGCTGGGTTTTGGCTACCAATTCGTCAAGGGTAAACTTTTCTGCCATGGCCGTTAATTAATTGGTGGATGGATCTATTGATTGAAGCTTACGCTGTTTGGCGATGTTCAATTTCGCGATGCGACGAGCAAACTCTTCTATCGGGCGGGATCTGCGGCGTCCCTGACACCACTGTCTTACATATACGATTGAAAATCCTGTTCGAGAAGCAATCAGTTGTTTATCCTGCCAGGTTAAATGTGGCGAAACCTCACGATTACCAGGGTAATCATAGACATATTTGCTTTTCGCGTTTTTGGGCTGTATATTTGCATCATTCATGACGCAAATATAATGCAATATATTCTTGCAATGCAAGTATTTATTGCAATTTTTTAAAAATATTTATCAATGATTGATTATGCTCTGAAAATAAAAGAGTTAAGGAAGTATCTTTCTTTGACACAAGAGCAATTATCAACCGACACAGGGATCAGTAGGTCGCGTATTTCACAAATTGAAATAGGAAAATTCAAACCAACACTGGAATCACTAACCAGTATTGCAAGAATATATAACATTGATGTGAATTACTTTTTCAACGATGAATTCTTATTATCCACAGGGACAACTCAACCGAAAAGGGAAATTTCAGAGTGTGTTTTATGCAAAGAGAAGGAACGGTTGATAAAATCATTAGAAGCACAGATCGTGCAGCAAAATAAAATTATAGAGTCTCATGAGCGTCTCCTAAAAGTAAAGGATCCTGGTTACAGGAAAACTTCCTCCATATAGTATAGGCATATCCCTTCCAGGCAGATAAAAAGTAGCTTTTTTTTCACCCGCACACACGATTTTACCCGCAAATTTTATTGATATTTTACTTTATGTGATGGATTTCAGTCTATTACATCGTTATTAGTTCGTTTAGTTCTTTGGTAGTTGGGGTATTATACCCTATTCAATTTGGTATTTTATACTGTTTTAGCTTACATTTTATGCAGTATAGTATTTTTTACAGGTCGTTTATTTTAATATACTGTACCTCCTTTTGTACCTCCTCTCGTACCTCCTCTCAACTTTCGGCACTAAATTACCCCCTCACTACGCCAATCCATGACATTAAAAAATCCCTCACTGAGAGAGCCAGTACTGGAGGCATGGTAATATGTTTTAAAATGCTTTTAGATACCTATAAACAGCCTTTTTAGCTATATTTGCACAGGTGTTTAAACCTTATTACAATGCTGGTTAAACATCATTGCAAGCAGCTTCTTTTAACCAGGGCAAAAATGTAAGCATACTAGAAG
>Ga0118677_10002510_pt1 | contig 36808 bp, 31 predicted proteins | sample AliMusrvi5mmetaG_FD_86154 | JGI IMG/M metagenome (GOLD analysis project Ga0118677, IMG submission 86154)
GTTGGGATGTAACACCCGCTGGTTTAAGGACTTCCCGCTTTTATTTAAAGACCAAAAATCTTAATTTCGTTCGTATGGGGACTCGTTTCACTCGGCCCACCCTACAATTGTTCACATTCCGCACCTAGAACCGGAAGAGCCACAAAAGGGCATTACATTTTCTCCTCGACCCCGATTCCCAATAGTTCCAGCCCCTGGCGAATGGTCCGTGCGGTTAGATCGGCCAGTAGCAGACGGCTGTCGCGTAGTTCGGGCGTTTCTGCCTTGAGCACCGAGCACTTCTCGTAAAATGTGGAAAAGGTATTGGCCAGATCAAACAGGTAGGCCGTGATCTGGTTGGGACGGTAGTCGGTCATGGCCAAGGAGAGGGCCTCGCCGAAGCGAAGCAGCTCGATGGCCAAGGCTCGTTCGGCTGGCGTGCCGAGCGTGATGGCCGCCCCGGAGGCGCGAAGTTGCTCGACGTCAATATCGCCTTTGGCAAAGATGTTCCGCACTCGGGCGTAGGCGTACTGCATATAGGTCGCCGTGTTGCCGTTCATGGCGAGCATTTTTTCGTAGTCAAATTCGTAATCACTGGTTCGATTCTGCGACAAATCGGCATATTTCAAGGCTCCCATGCCGACGGTCTCGGCCACGCACGCTCGTTGGTCGGGTGAAAGCTCCGCCCCATTGGGCTTGGCGTCGTCACTCTCGGCGACGATTCGTGCAGCGCGAAAGACCGCTTCGTCCAGCAGGCTCTCCAACCCCACGGTAACGCCCTCGCGAGTTTTGAAGGGCCGGCCGTCCTTGCCCAGCACGGTGCCGAAGCTGACGTGCTGTAGCTCGACCTGATCGTAGCCCAGCAGACGCGCGGCGCCGAAAAGCTGCTGAAAGTGCAGGCTCTGGCGGTGATCGACGACATACAGGATGGCATCGGGCCGCCACTGTTCCATGCGATAGCGGATCGTGGCCAGGTCGGTCGTGGCATAAAGGTAGGCCCCATCCTGCTTCTGCACGATCATCGGCACCGACTGGCCTTCGAGAAAGACGCAAACGGCCCCCTGACTCTCTCGGGCAATACCCCGGCGACGCAGATCCTCGACCACGCCCGGCAGCATATCGTGATAATAGCTTTCGCCCAGCGCGTGATCGAACTGGACATCCAAGCGGCGATAGATCCGCTGGATATCTTCCAGGCAGTAGGGCATGAACTCCTGCCAGAGGCGGTGATTTTCGGCATCGCCGGCATGGAGTTTTGCCGTCTCGGCCTGAGTGCCCCGGCCGATACGCGGATGTGTGGCGGCCAGTTGGGCAAGGATCGGGTCGGCATCGCCGGCGGCAACCTTTTCGTTCTCAACGTAATCGACCAACTGCCGCACCAGGCGATAGAGCCGGGCCAGTTCCTCCACGGGGCGATTGCGATAGGCATCCGGCTCCAGAAAATGCTTGTAGCCGTAGATGATCATGCCGAACTGCGTACCCCAATCGCCGATGTGGTTGTCGCTGGTCACCTGGTGGCCGAGGAAACGGAGCGTGCGGCACAAGGCATCGCCGATCACGGTCGAGCGAATATGGCCGACGTGCATCGGCTTCGCCACATTAGGAGCGGAGTAGTCGATCACGTAGGACCGCGGTCGCACGGTCGGCTCGACGCCTAATCGCGGATCGTTGACCGCCGCCGTAAGCTGCGCGACCAGCCACTCGTCTTTCAGCCGCAGGTTGATGAAGCCCGGGCCGGCGATTTCCGGCGGTTGGCAGAGATCGGCCATGTCGAGCCGGGCAACCACCTCGGCGGCCAGCTCTCGAGGCTTCTTGTTCAACTGCCTGCCCAAGGCCATGGCGAAGTTGGCCTGGTAATCGCCGAAGCGGGCATCCTGGGCACGGCGGATCATTTCCAGCCAGGGTTCAGGCTGATCGGTCAGCGTGGCCAACGCCTGGCGAAATCGGGCTTGAAGATTGGGAAGCAGAGTCATGGCGAATAGCGAGGTCTTCTGACAGAAAAATAGGGGGACAGAAAAATAATTCCAATAAAGAAGAAGTAGGGTGGGCCGAGTGAAACGAGTCCCATCTAAAATTGACTGGTGGGACTCGCAAGCTCGGCCCACCCTACGCATTATTTTCTGTCAAGTTGATGGTGGGCATTCTTCCAGCGGCACGCGCTTGGCTTGTCCCCAGAGTTCCTCGATCGCATAGTACGTGCGGGTTTCAGGCTCGAATATATGCACCACGATATCGCCGTAGTCCAGAAGAATCCAGCGGCTTTCTTCGTAGCCTTCAATACCCATCCGCCGATCGCCATGTTCCACCTGCAAGACCCGATCGATCTCTTCACTGATGGCGTGCAACTGCCGCCGACTGGTCCCGCTGACGAGGACGAAGAAGTCAAACATGCAGGTCAACTCCCGCATGTCGAGGATCACGATATCGCGGCCCCGGTTTTCGTCCGCCACGCGCGCGGCAATCCGAGCACGGCGAAGTCCGAAATGTTGGTCTTGGGTTACGGTTGTCTGCAAACTGGAATTGGCTTCTGCCACGATAATACGGTCTCGAAGGTGTCGAGGGTGAACTCAGCCAACCATTATACCAGATTACGGATTGGCAATCAACGACTTACCTACATCGGTGCGATAGGCGGCCACCGCGGGCAGGTATCCGACGATCGAAGCCAGTGCGATCAGCCCCGGAATCAAAATCAACTCGACGGCACGAAATTGCAACATGCTCAAGGGCAGATTGACCTTCTCGGCGATCCAAGGGCCGGCGACCGCCAAAAGTCCATGGCCCAGGCTGAGGCCCAGCACACCTCCGCCGAGCGAGAGGAGGATCGATTCCAGCAGGATCACCACCATCACCGTGCTCCGCTGGGCGCCCAGAGCACGCATGATGGCGATCTCGTGCCGCCGGTCGTTCATCGAGTTGTAGATGCTCACCATGATGCCGATGCCAGCCACGAGCACGATCATCACGGCAAACACCAGCAGCACCACCTCGATGTTGCCGATGATGACTTCAAAGAGCCGGAAGATTTCTTCTGAAGGGATGGCCGCCTGGGCATTGTTGCCGTTATTGATTTCGGCTTTCAGCTCCCGCGTTTGCGACTCCTGATAGGTGCAGACTAGCACTGCGCTGACCTGCTTCTGCTTTTCCGGAATTACCTCGTCATGCTCGTGGTGCTCATCGTGCCCTTCGTGCTTCTCCTCCGTTTTGGCCTGGGACTTCGCCGCGGGCTCGATCTCCTGTAACGCCCGCCCCGCTTTGCCGGCGTGCCCGCCAACGCGGTAAAAGCCTTCGATGTTGACGAACAGGGCGTTGTCGTTGGGTGTACCCGTGGGCTTCAAGATGCCGACGACCGTGAAGGCCCCATGTTTGTCGTCGCTTTTCCCGCCGACGTCGTGGGTCGGTCGAAACTTGTCGCCCACTTTCAGGCCGGTCTGCTTGGCCGCGGCGGCTCCGGCCACGGCGTCGAAGAAGTCGTTTTCGGTGAAGTTCTTTCCTCCCTCGGCAAACTCGTACTTCTGATTGCCGTAATACGTCAGTTCATCGAACATGGCCGGCGTGGTGCCGACGACGCGCTTGTCCTGATAGGTGTCGCCCAGGCAGACGGGCACCGCCATCCGCACCGCTTTGGATTTGGTCCGGTTCTCATAGAGATCGAGGTAGACGCTATAGGGCAGCGTGGCGATCGGCTGGCCGACATAGAAAACGCTGGAGAAAACCAGGTCGAGGTTGCTGCCCTTGGCCGGGCCGACGATCAGATCGTAGCCCTCGCCGCCGCGGTGAAACGCCTGATGGACAACGCTATAGATCACCAGCACGGCGACCACGAGCATCACGCCCAGAGCCATGGAGATGGCCGTCAGCAGCGAGGCCAGCGACCGTTGTTGAATGCTACGCCAGGCGATTTTCCAGAGAGACATGGGGGGAAGGAGTTAGGAGTTAGGAGTTAGGAGTTAGGAGTTAGGAGTTAGGAGTTAGGAGTTAGGAGTTAGGAGTTAGGAGTTAGGAACTAGGAACTAGGAACTAGAATAGTATTTTCTGCAATATCTTTGCCACATTCTAACTCCCAACTTTTAACTCCTAACTCCTGTTTTTTCCCACTTTATTAAATTCCTCCAGTCGTTCGACACGATCGAACTGCTCGGAAACTTGCGGTGAGTGGGTGACGAGCACGAGTGAGACCTTTTCCTCCCGGCAGGTCTCGCTCAGGAGGTCGAGGATCTGCTGCTGATGGCCCGAATCGACGTTGGCGGTCGGCTCGTCGGCCAGCAGCAGCTTGGGGCGATTGGCGAGTGCCCGTGCGACGGCCACGCGCTGCTGCTCGCCCACGGAAAGTTGCGTTGGCTTGTGCGTCATGCGGTGCCCCAGGCCGACGCGTTCGAGCAACTGCACGGCCCGGCCGCGATCGACGTGAGGAGAAGCCAAGTTCAGCCACTTGGCCAGATTATCGACCATCGGCAACCCTGAACCAAGGTCCAGCAGGACGGCCCCCACTTGGGCCAGCGGTCCGGCGTTCTCGCTGGGCAGTCGGGCAAAGCGCATGGTCAGCATCACGTTTTCCAAGGCCGAGAAGCCGCGGAGAAGGTTAAAGGTCTGGAAGACGTAGCCGATATGCTCGGCCCGGAAGCGGTCGCACTCGGCCTCCGGCATGAGGGTAATGTCCCAGTCGTTGACCCGCACCTTGCCGCAATCCGGCCGGGTGATGCCGGCGATGACGTGCAGCAGCGTCGTCTTGCCGCAGCCACTTTTGCCAATCAGCACCATCTGCTCGCCGGGGGCGACGTGGAACTCTTCGATATCGAGGATCGGCAACGGCGAGCCGTCGGGTTCAGCAAACGATTTTTTAATGTCTCGGAGCAACAGCATATTATCGTCGTTTCAACATCTGCCGGGCGATTTCCCGCTTGGCATCGGCCGACTTCATGGCCTGACGTTTGTCGTGCTTGGCCTTCCCTTTGCAGAGGCCCAGAAGTAGTTTGGCCCTGCCTTCTTTGAAATAGAGCCGCAGCGGCACGAGCGTCAAACCCTTTTCCATCGCCCGATCGGCAAAACGTCTGATCTCGCGGCGATGCATCAGTAACTTCCGCAGCCGCTTGGGGCGATGGTTGAAGCGGTTGGCATCGATATATTCGGGGATGTCGCAGCCGATCAGCCAGACTTCATCGTCCTTGACGCGGGCGTAGGACTCTTCCAGTGAAATCCGGCCCTCGCGGAGGCTCTTCACTTCGCTCCCCTGCAAGATCACGCCGCACTCCAAGGAATCCAGCACCGAATAGTTGTGCAGGGCCTTGCGGTTCTGGCAAATTACCCGCTCATTGGGGTCGTTGTTGGTCTTTTTCTTGGAAGGTTTTGCCATGCTCGCGACAAACTGTTTCAGCCAACCTGAGGATAGGTTACGTTGACAAGCCTTATTGTATTCATTTTGCCTTGGTTCGCCCATGCCGCACGGCCCGTTATCCGCCGAATCGCACTAAACCAATCGGGGGGGCGGGTGGCTAGCCCGGATTATTCAAAAAATTTAGGATGCGTGGAGCGAACCCCGGCTTTTTTGCGCGCAGGGCGGGAGGGATTGCCTTCGATGGGCGAAACACGGTATGATGGATTGTCGTAGAAGGAGGTATTCACGATGGCAACCACTGCTCAAGAAGTCTTCACAAGCACGGTCCATGATCTATCTGCGCCCGAGCGACTCCGCTTGGCCTCGATGATTCTCCAGGATCTGACCCACGTTGTTGATCAGGCTGACGCCTGGAGCGAGCAGGACCAACGCGACCTAACGGCTTTTTCCTTGCAACATGCCGACAGGCTCTATCCGGAGGACGAGGATCTTGGCTAGTTCCGGCGATGTAGTGGTAATCGATTTTCCCGGAGTGCAAGGCATCAAACGTCGACCGGCTGTTGTTTTGTCGTCGGAGGCGTACCACATGTCCCGGCCCGATGTGGTCGTGGGTCTGATAACAAGCCGTGCGGTTGCGGTGGGGCCAACAGACCACGAGTTGCACGACTGGGCAGAGGCTGGCCTACGAGTCCCGTCGGTATTTCGGAGCTTCTTTGCCACCTTGCCTCCTGCCACGCATCCTGCGGTTGTGGGGCGATTGTCAGATCGCGATTGGCAGGGCGTAAAGGCATGCGTGAAGACGTCGCTGACCCCACTCGAAAAGCCAGACGCGTAGGGTGCTAAGCGGGATCTGCTGGGATATGCCTGAGGCATAGAATACTGGAGAACCGCCAAGAAAGGAATCTGGCTTGGCGAATGGGGCGAACGAGCCGTCATCGAAGGTGATCCGCCGCAGGCGGACTTTGCGGCGGTTCGTTGTTGGCCAGTGGTTATTCCCTGACCGGCCCGATCTTTTCCGGATAGTAACAGCAAACCAAAAAGTAGGTCTCAATTTCGGGCACGCCGAACAAACCCAAATACTTGTACATCACAGGACCCGAATAAGTGCGAAAGATAGGGCGGTAAGCCCGCAATACGATTTCCGGCACATTCCAGTCTCTGGTGCGATAATAACCAAAGACGGGTCCAACGCTCAGCACGTACATGACGACTCCGCAGCACAACCAGCAAATTGCCGTAAACGGTCTCTTACGAGCGATGTGCCAGGCCCCCAAGAGAATAAACGGAAGCATACCCGCGACCACGAGGGCAACAGCCGGAAGGGATACCACCAGACTGAGAAACATCGCTAAGAATGTTGTTAGTACGAAAAGAGACCGGAGTGTAAATTGGAGTCGCTTTCTCTCGATCACTGACTTACCATTCTTTCCATGCGAGCAACACATCGTACCCGTGGCCAACATTCTGCTTAACTGCGCTTTGTCTGCCGGGAGGGATCCGAAATCCGACCCCGTTCCCGTGGGGCGCATGAACCTTTCACCGTGCCTCATTGTACTACGCGGATAGGGGGATGCAAGATCGGCCTCCCCGCAGGTCTCTGTCTCTAGCGATCGGAGCCAGGCGTGTCTATTCCGCCGGCACGCAAGAGACACGGAAGCCCAGGTCGAGGTCGCTTTCGCGGGGTACAAGGTAGTTGCGATTCGACGAACGGCAGTTCTTGGCGGGGCCGTACGCGCTGCCGCCCCGGCGCACGCGGGCCAAGCCTGTTGCAGGCCCCCGTGGATCGTCGGCCGGCGACTTGGCATAGTAACCCTCATCATACCAGTCCGCGCACCACTCCCAGACGTTTCCGTGCATGTCGTAAAGCCCAAAAGCGTTCGCCTTCTTCTGGCCCACCGGGTGCGTTCTTCGCCCCGAGTTCACATCGTACCAGCCATACTCTTCAAGCCGCGTCTCGTCGCCACCGCAGCAGTAGTTCGTCGTGCTGCCGGCTCGACAGGCATATTCCCACTGGGCCTCGGTCGGCAAGAGGAATTTTCCAGCCGGATTGCCCTGCCGAAGGTTGAGCTTGTCGAGGAACTGCTGGCAATCTTGCCAGCTTACCTGCTCCACGGGGTGCTTCGACGCATGGACATAACTGGGATTGCGGCGCATCACCGCCCGCCACTGCTCCTGGGTTACCTGGTACTTGCCTAGATAAAACGGCACGGTGATCCGCACCCGGTGCTGCGGCCTCGCGTAGCCTGTGACGGCGTTGTCTGCATCGGGCGAGCCCATCAGGAACTCGCCCGCCGGGATCAGGACCATTTCCAGCTTCACCCCGCCTCCCAAGTCCACCGCGAGTTCCTTGGGCGGGACTTTGGTCTCGCCGCGCGCGATCCCCGCCATTGCGAGAAGCACTACGGACCAAATCATGCAGTTTTTCATGGTGTTTAGTGCCCCGCTTGCATCCGCCCCGGCCACTTACGACAATGAGGTGAGACTACGGTAGGGAACGCCCTCCGCAGTTTCCGTGACGGGGACGAATGGCTTCCATTCGGAACGCCACGAAGGGCATTCCCCACCGTTGCAGATATATCCTGGAACAGTTATTCATGTCTGATTCTTGCCCTAAGATCCACATTGTACCAGCACTTGCTGTCGCCAGTCTACTGTTTTTACTGCTCTCCGGTTGCGGGCAGCAAGCCGCAAAACCGCAATCCGCAATGCCGGCGGCCGTGGCAGAAGCGGAACCGGCTCCGCCGATCGCGGCTTCGCCATCCGGCAAGAAGCAGTTTGTAGGTTCCAAGACCTGCCACGATTGCCACGCCAAGTTTTACGAGATCTGGTCGAACTCGCGCCACGGACTGGCCATGCAGCCCTATAGTCCGGCCTTCGCAAAAAAACAACTCAAGCCACCGGCCAGCGAGGTGGTGATCGGCAAGCAGTCGTTCCGCGCGGAGATCGGCGAGAAGCAAGGCTGGGTCCGCGAGAAGGATGGCGACAAGGAGACTCGCTACCCGATCGCCCATGTCATGGGCGGCAAGAACACCTACTATTTCCTCACGCAGTTGCCCAAAGGCCGCTTGCAGGTTCTGCCCGTAGCCTATGATGTCCAGAAGCAGACCTGGTACGACACGGCGGCCAGCGGCGTGCGGCACTTCCCCGATCGCCGACAGCGCGACGAAGCCCTGCTCTGGACCGATCGGCTCTTCACTTTCAACACCACCTGCTTCGATTGCCACGTGAGCCAACTGGCGACCAACTATGACCTGGAAAGCGACACCTATCACACCACCTGGCGCGAGGCGGGCATCAGTTGCGAATCGTGCCATGGTCCCGGTGGCCAGCACATCGAGGCGATGGAGGCCGGCGTCAAGGGCCGTACCTCGCAAGACATCAAAATCATCCGCACGCTCGAGTTCGGCCACGCGCAGATGAATGATATGTGCGCCACCTGCCACGCCAAGCTGGTGCCGCTATCGACCGAGTTCATTGCCGGAGAAAAGTTCTACGACCACTACGATCTGATCACGCTGGAGCATCAGGACTACTATCCCGACGGCCGCGATTTGGGCGAGAACTACACCTTCACCTCCTGGTCGATGAGTCCCTGCTTGAAGTCCAACAAGCTGGACTGCAACCAGTGTCACACACCCAGCGGCCGGCCGCGATTTGAAGGCAAGCAGGCCAACCAGTCTTGCCTGCCGTGCCACGCCCGGATCGTCGAGAACCCCACGGCCCACAGCCACCATAAGGCCGAGAGCACGGGCAACTCGTGCATTGCCTGCCACATGCCGATGAGCCGCTTCGCCGCGATGTCGCGGACCGATCACTCGATGCGTTCGCCCACGCCGGCAGCGACGATTGCCTACAAGTCACCCAATGCCTGCAATCAATGCCACGCCGACCATGAAGCAACCTGGTCCGACCAGTGGGTCCGCAAATGGTATCCACGCGACTACCAGGCCGAGCCGCTCCGCCGAGCGGCACTATTGGATGCGGCGCGGAAGAACCAATGGCAGCGGCTGCCGGAAATGCTGGCCGACATCCAGGGCAAGCAGGGTGACGAGATTTACCGCAACTCGCTGGTGCGACTGCTCCGCAACTGCTCCGATCCGAGGAAGTGGCCTGTGCTGATCGCCGCCTCGAAAGACGACTCACCGCTGGTTCGAGCGAGTGCCGCCGCTGCCCTGGAAGGATACTTCAGCGACGAGGGAGTCTGGGCGTTGCTCCGCGCCACGGCCGATCCCGTGCGTCTGGTGCGAATTCGGGCCGCGGCCGCTTTGGCTGCCGTGCGTCCCGAGCGGATCGAGAATGCCGACGCGCGAAAATCACTTCGCCGGGCGACGGCCGAGTTCAAGAAGGCGATGCAGGCGCGGCCCGACGATTGGGCCTCCTATTCAAACCTTGGCAGCTACGACATGGAAAGCGGCGACTATAACGCGGCGGTTGCGGCCTTTGAAAAGGCTCTCAAGCTGGAGCCTCGCGTGGTCGCGCCCATGGTCAACTTGTCGATGGCCCATGCCAACTTGAAGCAGACCGAGAAGGCCGAGGCTTGGCTCCGCCGCGCGCTGAAAGCCGAACCAGACAACTCCGCGGCCAACTTCAACCTGGGACTGCTCCTGGCCGAGACACGTCGCCTTGACGAGGCCCAGGATGCCTTGCGGGCCGCGCTCAAGTCCGATCCACAACTTGCCCCCGCAGCCTACAACCTGGCCGTGATTCTCGGCGAAAAGGATCTGGCGGGGGCCGTCCAGTGGTCTCGCAGGGCACACGACCTGCGGCCTGAAGAGCTGAAATACACGCACAGTCTGGCCTTTTATCTAAACCAAAAAGGCGACCGGGACGAGGCCATCGCCGTGCTCAAAAAGGCGATCGAGGAGAACCCATCGTTTTTCGACGGCCGTGAAATGCTGGCCGGCATCCACAAAGGTCGAGGTGAACGGAAGGCGGCTGCCCGTGTCTTGCGCGATGCCCTGGAACGGCCCGATTTTCCGTCGCAATTGCGCGGGGCGTGGCAAGCCCGCGTGGAGGCGATGGAGGCCAAGTAATCTATCGCTTGTCCAGTTTCCTCGTCCTCTTCGGGATGTGGTTGGGAACGTAAGGCCCGCCATATTGGTCTCGCAACTCGTTCGTTCGCTGGCGAAGTTGCTGAAAGATCTCGGCATATTTCGGATTTCCCGCCAGGTTGTGGATCTCATCAAAATCCGCTTCGTGGTCGTATAGTTCTTCAACCAGAGGCTTCTGCTCGAACCAGCGGACGTAAGTCCACTGATTCGTGCGGACGCCCTCGCTCTTGGGAATAAGAGGATTGTGGAGGAGATGTTCGTAAAAGAAGTCCTTCCGCCAGTCCTGGGGAGTTTGCCCGGCCAGGATTGGCAACAGACTGCGCCCTTGAGTCTGGGGAGGAACTTCCACGTCCGCCAGGGCAAGTAGAGTCGGCGCTAGATCAACATTGAGAGCCATGAGATCGACGACACGTCCGCGCAGCGGTTTTGCCAAGCGGGGATCGTAGACGATCAGCGGCACACGAATCGAGTGCTCGTAGATATACCACTTGTCCGCAAAGCCGCGCTCGCCGAGAAAATAGCCATTGTCGCTGGTGAAGACAATCACCGTGTTGTCGGCTAGGCCGCGTTTTTCCAGTTCCGCGCGGATTCGCTGGATGGCCAGATCCACGCCGCTAATCATGCGGTAGTAGCCTTTAACCATCTCCTGGTGCTTCCGAGGCTCGTTGAACCGCCAATTAAACCGGATGCGGCTTTCGGAGTTCCTGAGAAACTCGGGCTGGGCGTTGAAAAACGCCTCGCTCATCGTCTTGGGAACCGGAATCACGGCATCCTGGTAAAGCGCATCGCAGGTGCGCGGCCAGAAGTATTGCTTCGGATCGTCGTCCTCTGCATGTGGCGCGTTGAAACTTACGGAAAGACAGAACGGCTGGCCCGGCGGCGCCGACGCCAGAAAAGTGTTGGCCTTATCGGTCTCGATGTCGGTCAAGTGCCGCAGCGTGCCATCGGGTTGTTTTTTGAAAAAGGGGGGTGTCAAAGGAGCAAAATAGTCAAACATCCGCGCCGTGCTTCCCGGCGCCACTTTGACACCAAACTTCCCCACGAAACCCGTGCGATAACCGGCGCGCTTCAAGAGGGCGGGGTAGCTGTTGTCCGTTACGCGGCTTGCAAGTGGGGGCGTGTCGAAAGTGTACCGGTGGGTCCGCTCGTAGAGGCCGGTGAAGATCGACGCACGACTGGCAGCGCAAATGGATGTGGTCACGAACATGTTGCGAAAACGGATTCCTTCCGCGGCCAGCGCATCCATGTTCGGCGTCCGAATGATTGGGTTGTCGGCACAGCCCATCGCATCCCAGCGTTGGTCATCCGTCAGTAGGAAGAGAAGGTTAGGTCGCTTGGCAGATGCCGTCTCAGCGCCCTCGGCCATGCCGGGAGTTATCGAGACCAGGAGAATGATACCTAGCGACACGCCGCGGAAAGTCATGTTCATTGCAAATCTACCTCAAGGATTTCGTTAGCACTTTGCCGGCCCTGCCCTCGCCCCTGCTCGGGCCGGTCGATCCTTAAAAAGGGGGCAAAACAACGACCGCAAATGTCTTCGTTGAAAAGGCCCTCGCGACCCCATGATGTTCTTGCACGGATATATTTATTACTATTCCTCAAAATGGTTCCTCAAGACACCGATCCGCTCGATCTCGACCTCGGTCACATCGTCAGGCTTCAAGTAGACAGGCGGTTGCCGCCCCATGCCGACGCCGCCGGGCGTGCCGCTAAAGATCAAGTCGCCGGGATTCAAGGTGCAGAACTGCGAGATGTAACTCACAAGGTGCTCGATCGAGAAAATCAACTCGGCCGTGTTGGAGTCCTGCATCACCTGCCCGTTGAGACGTAACTTGATCCCAAGTTTTCCCGGCGAGGGGATCTCGTCGGCGGTGACCATCCAAGGACCGCAAGGCGCGAAGGTGTCGAAGCTCTTGCCGGAGAGCCATTGCCCACCAGGTTTGTTTCGCTGCCAATCGCGGGCCGAGACGTCGTTGCCACAGGTATAAGCGGCGATGTGGCGGCGGGCCTCGCATTCGGGAATAAAGCGGCCACGGCGGCCAATCACCACCACCAACTCGGCCTCGTAATCGACCTGCGCGCTGACCCGCGGCAAGCGGACGGTTCCTTCGTGCGGCAGCAAGGCGGTGGGGAACTTGTTGAAGACCACCGGGCAGGAGGGCACCGCGGCCTTCGTCTCGCGGGCGTGGTCGGCATAGTTCAAGCCGATGCAAATAATTTTCTCCGGGCTGGGAATCGGCGCCAGCCAGGTCACCGGGGTGGTCACGGGCCGGCCGGTGGCGAGGGCTTTTTCCGCACGGCCGAGCACTTCCGGCCCCTGGGCCAACAGTGCCTTGGGACAACTGGGTAGCGCGGGGTCGGCGTCGTGAAGGTCGATGATTTCGTTGCCGCGCAACCCGGCAATCCGCGGCCCGCGATCGTGTTGGTAGCTGATGAGTTTCATGGAGTGCTCCGGGAAAAATGGCGAGGCTCTTTTCACCCTACGCTTGCAGTTGAACCTTTCCGCAACAGAAACCACTTAGTCGTTTTTACCGCATCGGTTCGGATTCGGCAATAGGGCGGATGGATCATGCCGAAGATATCGATCTTTCTGGATGCCGAATTACCGATGTCGCCAATTATGCCAATCAAAGGAATTCGGTTCGCCACCTGAATTGTCGATAGCCGCGGATACGTTTTGACTGACCCCCGCGAATGACCTAGGCTTCTAAGGCAGACGCACCAAAGATGTTGGAAACCGTTCATGACAATACTACTGAGTCCCGGCATTCCGATCGCGACGGCAGCACCCGAGGTTGCTGGTGCAACGCCCGATCATTGGATGGCCGAACTGGGCGCACTACTCAAGGAACTCGACTCGGTCGCTGCCGCGGGGCAGTCGCTGCCGGTAAGGGATGAGGAATTCAGCGACGACCAGTTGGCCAAAAGACGGCTGGGCATCGTTGGCAGCCTGTTTGCCGCCTTGCAATGCAAACATGCTGCCACCGCGAGCCATTCGATTCGCGTGGCGCTGACCTGTTCGGCCTGGGCCGTGCGGCTGGATTTTGACGAACGCCAGCGCGAGCAACTGGAGATTGCCGCCTTACTACACGATATCGGCGTCGTCGGCACGCCCGATCACGTTCTGCTAAAGCCGACACGGCTCGACAGCGACGAGGCGGCCATCATGGCCCGGGCGCGCGCCATGAGTTTGGAGATCCTCCGCGGCAGTTGCACCTCGACCGAAATTCTGGGCATTATCGAAAATATTGCCAACTGGTACGACGGCAGCCGTGGCAGTCCGACGCTCAGCAACGAGCAGCTTCCCTTGGCCGCGCGGATGATCGCCGTGGCCGAGGCATTCGACGCCATGACCACGGACCGCGTCTACCGCCCCGCCTTATCGCAGGAGCGGGCGATGGCCGAGTTGTTCCGCTGTGCAGGATCACAATTCGATCCGATCCTAGTGCGGCAGTTCGTGGAGATGCTCGAAGGCGACCGGGGACAACTCCGCAAACAGGTGGCCACACGATGGCTGCTTTCGCTCGATCACCAGACGGCCAATGCCTACTGGGACTTCGCCGCCGACGCGACTCCGGCCACAGGCACGCCAGGCGAGGCATTGCTCTTCGAGGCTAAGCTGCTGGACAACATGTACGACGCCGTCGTTTTTGTCAATTCACAAGGCATTATCGTGCAATGGAACCACGGGGCCGAACGGCTGACGGGGATTGCCGGCGCGAGCATCCGTCAGCAGCGCTGGCATCCGGACATCCTCAAACTCTCCGACGAGCAGAACCGCGCGATTAGTGAAATCGATTGTCCCGTGCTGGCAACGATCAACTCCGGCGTGCAATCGTTACGACGGCTCACGGTCTGGGGACGCAACGGCCGTAGCGTGGCCGTCGATAGCCACGTCATTCCGGTGATCGGCGGTGACGGCAATACCCAGGGCGTAATCCTTCTGCTGCACGATGCATCGTCGGAGATCTCGCTGGAGCAACGCTGCCAGCGCCTGGCCGACAAGGCCAGCCGCGACTCGCTGACGCAGGTGGCCAACCGCGCCGAGTTCGATCGCGTACATGCCATGTTCGTCACCGCCCACCAGCAGCAGCAGGTGCCCTGCGCCCTGCTGATGTGCGACCTCGACCGCTTCAAGCTGGTCAACGATACCTATGGACACCAAGCGGGCGACGAGGTGATCAAGAGCCTTGCCGCCCTGCTCAAGGGCGCCTGTCACGCCGGCGATCTTGTGGCCCGTTATGGCGGCGAGGAGTTCGTGGTGCTCCTGGCCGATTGCGACAACACCACCGCCAACCGCCGCGCCGACCAGATCCGACTGGCGCTCTCGCAGGTCCACCAACCGCAGATGAACGGCAAGTCGGTCACCGTAAGCTTTGGTGTGACGGAGATCCAAGCCGGCGATACGGCCGAGACCATGCTTCGCCGCGCCGACCGGGCCTTGCTGATGGCCAAAGAGAATGGCCGTAACCGGGTCGTGCAATTGGGCAGTGGGCTGGACGCCAAACCGGAGCAGCGCGCCGATGACGCCGCACATGCCGCCAAGAACGATGCGGGGGCGGTCGTTCAGCAGACGCTGGTCACGCCCGTGCCTACCAATATGGCGATCGAGAAGCTGCGCGGATTCGTGGCCGACCATAAAGCGAACATTCTCAAAATCGACGGCAACCAGATCCAATTGGAGATTGCCGAAGAGTGCGAAAGCTACCTGCGCCGTCTGACCGACCGGCCGGTCACTTTCCAACTTGACCTGCGGTTTGAAGAGCAACGGCTGCGGCGGGAAAGAGGCAACAGCGAGGTCGAAGCAAACGGCGTGCTACGGACGCGAATTTTCGTCAGCATTACCCCGCGGAAGGCTCGCGACCGGCGGCGTGCCGACGTGGCCGAACGAGCCCAACAGGTGTTGATTAGCTTCCGATCTTATCTGATGGCGACGTCGGAAGATCAAGACAGCCCGACGCCGGAAGGCACCCTGGTGAAAATGAAGCAAGTGCTGCTGCCGTGGCTGAACAAAAAGAAATAGGCACACTACTTTTGCCGATTCTTCTCGTCGACAAAGACGATGATTGGGTGCCACGCGAGGGCTTCTTCGTCCGTCATTCCGGAGTAGCTCAGGATGACAACCTTGTCGCCAGGCACGGCCAAGCGAGCCGCAGGCCCGTTCAGTAGCATCACGCCCGAACCGGCCGGAGCCTCAATCACATAGGTCACCAGCCGCACCCCGCTATTGACGTTGAGCACGTGGACCTGCTCACCCGGCAGCATTTGGGCGGCGTCGATCAAGAGGCGGTCGATGGCTATGCTCCCCTCGTAATCGATGTCGGTGCCGGTCAGGGTAGCACGGTGGATCTTTGACCTGAGCATGAATCGTTGCACGCGAACTATTCTCCAAGCGGGTAGGTTTATCAAACCACCTTTAGCATTATACCAGAGATACTTTCATTCGACATCCTACCTAATTGGCTCTTCCGGTTCCGGGTGCAGCCGTAGGGCGGGACGAGCACAGCGAGCAGCACCTTGTGGTGCGGCCGCACTGGCTGCATGGGCAGGCGAGACGCATGCACCACAAGCAGCGGAAAATACATCTTTTTACTGTTTGTAATACCACTATCAGAAGTGGCTTCTGTGGGAAATTGAGGAAACTCCCCCTCCCTGCTCATTTTCGGCCTAATATCCGTCGATGTCGAGAGGTGAATCGCTGCTTTCGCGAAACAAAGGGTGAGTAACGATGCCATTTTTTGCATTCGAGCCTGCGACAACCGTTCGCCAGCATTCTCCATGGCGGCTTTCCAAGCTGGCCTATGGAGCCATGTTTCTTACAGTTGCCATGGCTACCTACGGCTGGAAATCCTTCAACTCCTGCCCGCCGAAGGTCGATGTCCCACTCCAAGTTACCGCTAAAGTCTGCCTACACCATCCCGATTTCGCATTTCAACATGCCTGGCAGGAGATCCTTATCCAGACCAAGCCCGAGGTTCGCGAGAACCTCTCCATGGAAGCCCGACGGTTCGGCCAACAGACCGTGGTGGCGATTTCTTTGCGCAGCCTGCCCGCCGAAACCATCGTGCCGCTGGTGAATGTCGTGGCCTCGGCCTATTCCCATGCCTGTCATGCGGAGTGGAAACTGCAGCTTGAGCACGCCTATTCAGCCGCGCAGGAGAAAGTGCGGCAAACGGAACGGCTGGCATTCGAGGCCCAGACGCGGTTTGAATTGCTCCGCGATCGCCGTCTCCAGGCAGTGGCAAACTTCCGGCCAACGCCGCCGCAGCCTGTAGCAATTGAAAATCCACGTTGGACGGAAATCGGTCGCCGTCTGGCGGACCTCGAAGAACGCAAGAAGAAATTGCTCTTGGAGCGCACTCCGCAGCATCCTTCCGTGCAGGAAATTGAAATGCGGATTACGGACGTGCGAGGCGAGATGGCCTCGATTCCGCCCCAGATCACGCGGGAGGCACCCGCCGTATCTCCACCAAGCACCTTGCCGCCCGACTCGCCCGCCGCCACGGAAGTCCAAGCCGCCCAACTGGCAGTCGAGCAGTTGAAGCAAGACTTGCAGCAAGCCCAAGCGGCTGAGCGCGCCGCACTCACGGCGCGCAGCGAGGAACTACAAATCGATATCCTCTCCGCCGAGCCATTGCCCGCGCCGCACGCGCCGCCCCATAACACCACGGTAATCCTTGGCAAGGCCCTGGTGACCGCGGCGACCTCGATCGTCGGTCTGGGAATGATCTCCTTAGGGGCCTCGCTGGAGCCGACTCTATCGAGCATCGCCGATTTGCAGGCCCTCTTGTCCGTGCCCATCGTTGGCGTGATTCCGGCCACGCATCCGGGGCGCCGTGCGGTTACGTCGGCCCCTCGCCGGCGTCTTGCTCGCTGGGGCTGGATAACCGCCGGGCTGACCGTATTCGTTGCGGTCGCTTGGCTTTTCTTCCGCGGCTGAGAAGAGGATCAGTTCGCCTTTCGCCTAGTCCGTCAACGATAGCCCGCCGTAGGCTATTTCTCGGGCTTTACGAGTCGGCCCAAGAAGAGGATGCATCCGGTCCGCGTATCGCGAATGAGAAAGACAAAGGGGTGGTCGGCACGGAAGACCGCGATCCGCGACTCCATCATTCCCCCAAAGCCACCAACCGCCGTAACTGCGGCAGCCTCCGTGCCTTCCTCATCTACATTGACATACGCCTGCTGGAGAATCCAATCGAGCCACAGCGGCTCCTTGCCGCCATTGATGCCCGACAGATCCGCCTTGTGGGGATCAAACACCCGTGCCATCCCCAGCGAGGTAAGTGCCCGCGTCAAAGGAACATTCGTCTCCAGCTTGAACTTGGGCAAAGTGATGTCTACCATCTGTGACCTCAGCTTTGACGACCAGTCTTTCACTTGCTCTGCCGACAACGACTGCTCCAGGTCCGGCAGATCTTGGGGATCCCTCCCTGGTAGCAGAATCATCATGGCGATCTCCCCGCCGCGATAGGACTTCTCCAATACCTTGATGTTGTTAAAAGACCCGTAACGGCAATGAGTCACCTGGTGCATCAAGGGGACATCGATCCGGTCGTCTCCCGAAAAGAACGGGGCGGTCTTCGTCGCGACCGCCTTGAACGGTTCGGTCCATTGGCCCTTGAAGTAAACGGCATTGGTCACGATGAACCTCAACTGCGGTGTAATCGAATTCGGGGTGACAATCTGCTTGATCCTCCCGGCCGTTTTTTGATCGGCCCAGGCGTTGATTAGATCGCAGACGGGTGCGGGCTTTGCGAAGTCAACTTCGGCAAGCCCTCCGCCAAAACGATCGCGCGTGGTCGTCACGAACGGCTCCAGGAACCCATACCCTTGCTGGCCCCAAAGTCGGTTGGCGGCCGTCAATGTGCAACCGGGATGGTTTGCCCCGGGCAGCGTAGCCAGCAACGATTGGAAGGCCGGGGCGACCTGGTCTTGCGGCAAAGCAAAATGCAGCACCTTGGCGATTTCTTCGGCGGTCTTTCCTCGCGCACCCGTATAGACCATCGCCATCGCCGTGGCGGCGCTCGTGGGCGAGAAAAAGCGGTTATCACCTCCTAATGTTTTGTGTAGATCAAAGGCGAACTGGTTGTTCGCGGCGACGATCAGGTCGCGCCGTGGGTCGGTCTCCAGCGGCTCGGGCGGTGGATCCGCGCCGAGAGATTCTGCCGACTCCGGTCCCGGTCCCGGTTCCGGCTCCGGCGGCAGCTTCTTGATGTTCTCGGCAGTCAGCCTATGCCCGCGAAGCTTTTGAAGCCTCTCAAGCAGGGCCTCAATCTGCAAATGTGTTTGCCAAGTCTGCGACACGACGATTCCACGAATACCTGCCTTGTCATATTTCGCAATCGTTCCGCGACCGCCATTGTTTCGCCACATTTGCGGACTAACGGCAGCCGTGATCGTCTCGATCATGTTCTCGTAGTCGGGTATCGCTTCGCCGCGCCGGTCTCGATACGCCGGGAAGTCGGCAAGGCTATACACGCGAGCATTCCACATCGAGTCACTTTCCGATTCCGAGCCTGAAGTTATCAACAAGGACTCATCGTGGTACGTCCAGGCCAGTTTGTGCGGGCGAACGAGTTCCTCCAGGATCGATCGCAATGTGCGGCCCGACGCATCCAGGGTCACTACTCCGGCATTGGGGTCGATCTCCTTCTTATCGAAGACAATTGATACGGACGCAGCCTTTGCGAGTTGTTGAATCGCTTCCGCCAAGGGCGTCGCCTGGAAGTGTACGGTGAGCGGCTTTTCCAATGCCTGGCGAATCGCTTTCTCAGCCGCTGAAATCTTTGGCCCAAGTGGACTATCCTTGGCGGGCAACTGCGGCGCCACGACTTCGTGCCGCTTGGATGCCGGCTCGCCCGATGCCTTGCGTCTGACTGTTGGGGCATGACGTATCGCCCGCAATTGTTCGAGCAAGTCGTCAATTTGGCGGAGCACTTCTTGATTTTGAGATATGACCAGCGCTCGAATGCCGGCGGACGTAAAGCAGCGGATCGTTCCCGAACCGCCGTTCTCTTCCCAACATTTCGGCTCAATGCAATTCGTGATCACTTCGACAAGCCCATTCAGGTCGTCGTCCGAAGCATCGTCGCCACTTGTGAAATCGGACACGTCATGGACTTTTGTAACCAGAGAATATTCAGCTACCTGAAGCGATGTGATGAACAATGTTTCATGCGCGGTGATTGAAGTTAATTGCAATTTGCCAAGCAATAAGGAAATAGCCGATTTTGCCGAGACATTCGATACGCTGAATGTCATCGGAGAATCCTCATCGATGCCTGCCTCCTTCAGCGCCTCGGTGTCTAGCCGGACCGGTACGCCGAGCTTGGTTTCGAGATCCTTTGCGACATCTCGCAGCGGCACTTCGTGATACCACAGCGACACGTTTTTGGTTAGCGATTGACGTATCGCTGCCTCGGCCGAAGGCTTTTCAGGTCCGCCCGGCATCGGGCTTGACGCCGCCACCTTGTTCAGCGTTTCCACGGCGAGCGAGTTACCCGCATCAACCGAAACGACCAATGACATTACCAACATCAACAACCGAAAGGCCCAGCTTTTCAGCATGATTTTATCCTCTTGAGGTTGGCGTAGCCCGCCTCCCGTTCCCCGGCCAGAAACACGCCGTAGATGTGGACGTAATCAGATGTAACGAATTTCGCCCGAACACCTCGGATTTTCAATTCAATAGATTTTATGCCACGGAGGTCACCGTGTACTATCGCTGCGATTGCAGCCAGATACCCAAGTCGTCGCAAGCGTTGAAATCGAGCAGGGCCTCGCCAAGTTGATCGAGGCGATCAGGCGATAAGGATTCGATCTGCTCCTTCACTGCCGGATCAAGATCGCCCAGCCGCTTGCGGAGCAGACGCAACACCAACGTGCGCTCGTGAGTCAACCCCTCCTGGCGCCCCTGTTCCAAACCCTGTTCCAAACCCTGTTCCAAACCCTGCTTCAAACCTTTTTTCATCCAACTAGTTACGATTTCCATTACATTCTCCCTCTCTGGGGGGTGGAGTTCCTGTAACTCCTCCCCAAGTTGTTTTTCTTCCTCCATTGTAAGCTCCAGATACGAATCGACAAACCCGGAGATCAATTCTCGCCGCGCAGGGTCAATCTGTAGCTTGGCCAACATTCGCAGACAGGCCAGCTTGACCCGTGCCGCCTCTTTCGGTCCCCTTTGCATGTTCGCCATCAACGCCGCAAGGATCGGGCTGGTCCGGTGCTCGAAGTCCTGCCACGCCAGTTGGTTCAGTTGCACCACCCGAAACCGGAATGACAACACGGCCAAGTCTGGAAAATCAATATGGTATTCGTCGGGTTCCTGCTCTTTGGGGGTCTGAAAAGAAAAGACCGCGATCGGGTAGACGGGCAAGTTGTATTTCTCATGGAACCGGGCGAAGTAGGTAAACATCCGCTGCGGGAAGATGTCCTGCTGCCGAGCCTGCGCTTCGATGTGAACCAGGAAGCCCAGCGGCTTTCCGCGGAACCGTGCCTTCGCCACCAAGTCTACCTCATGACGTTCACCGTGGGTTACGTCCGTGAAGACCTCCTTGTCGAGGAACTCCAGCGAGCCGTGATCCAGGTACTTCGCCAACTCCGGACAAAACACTTCCAGAAAGTCCAGGAAAAACGTCGACAGCAACTCTTTGAAAAGACGGTCATGATACATGCCGACCGAGTCTACTTCGCAATCGACGGAATGTCAACGCCCACGCAATTCCCTGATCTCACCTCAGTTGACACGCGACTGGATGGCAACGAGAATGGGACAATTGCGTGTCATTCTGCTTCAGAGAATACCAGGAGGTTCCTAATGAAAACGGTTCGAGTGGGTGCGATGGTTCTGGGCGTTTCTTTCTTTCTGCAAAGTACTTTGTCCCATGCGGCCGATTGGCCCATGTACCGCGGACCCAACCAGGACGGAATTTCGTCGGAAAAAGTTGCCATCCAGTGGGATGGGGACAGCCCCAAGGTTCTTTGGAAAAAGCCGATGAACACGGGCTTTAGTTCTTTCGCCGTTAGCGATGGCAATGTCTTTACGCAGGTCGTGCGTGAAATCAAAGGCAATTCGCGGGAAGTCTGCCTGGCCTTGGATGCGGCAACCGGCAAGGAACTCTGGTTTACCGATATCGCCCGGGGCGAAGGCTACAGCGGCGGTGATACGGCTGGCGGCGGCGACGGTCCGCGGTCCACGCCCACCGTGAGCGACGGCAAGGTCTACCTGCTCACACCCGATCTGGTTGCCCATTGCCTCAACGCCAACCTTGGCCGGCCGATCTGGAAACGCGATTTGATGAAAGAGCATCATGGGCGGAACATCGGCTGGAATAGCGCTGCCTCGGTGGCTGTCGATGGCGATCTGGTCTTCGTCGCTGGCGGCGGGCCGGGCGAATCGCTGCTGGGTCTGAACAAGAACACCGGCGCGGTCGTCTGGAAGACCGGCGACGAAAAGATCACCCACTCCACGCCCGTGGTGACCACAATCCACGGGCAGCGGCAGGTGATTTTTTTCATGCAAAGCGGCCTGGTCTCGGTTGACACGAAAACTGGCAGTCTCCTCTGGAAATTTCCCTACTCCTACAGTGTCTCCACGGCAATCTCGCCCGTTGTCTCCGGTGACATCGTCTACTTGTCGGCCGGTTACGGTGTCGGCAGTTCGGCCTGCCGCATCAAGAAGCAGGGCGACGGTTTCACCGCAACCAAGCTCTGGTTCAGCCCCGGCAATGAGCCTGTCGTCAACCACTGGAGCACGCCCGTCTGCAAGGATGGATATCTCTACGGCATGTTCGGCTTCAAAAAATTCAAGAAGGGGCCGATGAAGTGCGTGGAGCTTGCCACGGGCAAGGTCATGTGGTCGCAGCCGAACTTCGGTCAGGGAAATCTAATCCTCGTCGGCAGCAGGCTCGTGGCCCTGGCCGAGGACGGCAACCTGGCGATCATCAAAGCCACGCCGGATGCTTACCAAGAGATCGCCCGAACCAAGGCATTCAACGACAAGTGCTGGACCACGCCCGCCTTTGCCGACGGGAAGATCTATGTTCGCAGCATCAGCCAAGGTACTTGCTACGACGTGAGCGAGAAGTAGATGTGCCTGCGATTCGCAATTTTGCTCCTTGCATTGGCATCGTCTGCATCAGCCGAGACAACCGATGCCTCGCCGCCGGACGCTTGGCCGGTGGCTCGCGGAACAGCCTCTGGTTGTGGTGTAGCCGGCAGTACGTTGCCCGATCAGCTCGAATTGCAATGGACATTCACGGCCGAAAATCAGGGCTTTCAGGCCGGAGCAGTGATCGAAGGGGGGGGCGTTTACCTCGGTTCCACTAGCGGTACGCTCTACGCCATCGATCTGACCACGGGCAAGAAGCGTTGGGAATCCGCCGGCAAGTCGAGCTACAAGACCGCACCCGCAGTCCGCAACGGGCGGGTCTTTATCGGCGACCAGGACGGCGAGTTTGCTTGTTTTGACGCCAAGTCGGGCCAGTTGCTTTGGAAGCATGAGAGCGACGGCCCGATTGATGCTCCCGCGAGCTTCTATCGCGACAGCGTGCTTTTCGGCTCCGAGGATTCCTTCGAATACTGTCTCCAAACGTCCAGCGGCAAGCTGGTCTGGAAGTGCGACATGGAGGACCAGGTCCGCTGCCTGGCGACGATTGCCGGCAATCGCGGTTACTTTGCCACCTGCGGCGCGAGGCTTTACACCATCGATCTCGACCGAGGTACTGCGCTGAGCAAGATCCCCATCGATGCGCCCACGGGATGTGCCGCGGCCTTAGGGAAAGATCGGGTATTCGTGGGCAACGAGGACAACCAGTTTCTGTCGGTCGATCTCGCCAAGGGCGCGATCGCTTGGCGTTATGAAGACCGCGTTCGGCCGATGCCCTATCGTTCCTCGGCAGCCGTCACGGCCGATGGCGTCTATGTCGGATCGCGCGATAAGAAGCTGCATGCCCTGGATCCCCAGACCGGCCGGCCGCTTTGGGAGTTTGCCACGCGAGGCATGGTTGACAGCTCGCCGGTCGTCGTTGGCAACCGCGTCTTTTTCGGCTCGCAGGACGGGCGGGTCCATGGCCTCGATCGCAAGTCGGGCAAGGAAGTCTGGCGTTACGATGCCGGCGGCAAGATTTTTGCCTCGCCGGCCGTGGCCAGCGGCCGACTGGTAATCGGCAGCGACTCCGGCTGCTTGTATTGCTTCGGCAAGTAGCTTACGCCCGCAGTTCGGCCGCGTGCTCATGGTGACAAGCGGCGACGATGCAATCCCGAACGCTGTCGGCCTGCTGGCTGGTGAGGGTGCCTTCCTGGGAACGGAGGCTGATGCTGAAGAGAAAACTCTTCTTGCCCTCGCCCAGCCGGTTGGCGTCGCGATAGGTGTCGCGATAATCGAGACTTTCCAGATCGGGGCCGCCGTTGCGGTGGACCGTGGTTGCAATCTGGGCCCAACGCACCGCCTCGTCGACCACCAAATTCAAGTCTCGCGAGACGGCAGGAAAGGTGGGCAGCGGCGCGTACTGCGGAATCAGATCGGCACGCTCGAACAAGGGCGCAAGCTTCAATTCGGCCACGACTGCCGGGCTGCGAAGATCGTTTTGCTTCTGGCCCGCGGCACTCAATTGACCCACGTATCCCAGCAATTGGCCGTCGAGAGTCAGCCAACATGAGGCGTTTGGATCCAACAGCGGCAGGTCGGCATTTTCGGCAACCAGTATTAGCTTCGGGTTGACTTTCGCAACCAGGGATTCAAAGACGCCCTTGACTTCCGCGTAGGGCCGACCGCTGCTGATACCCAGCATCCACCATTCCTCCGGCAGCCCTGGGCTGGGCAGATAAATCTTGGCGATTTCAAACAATTCGATTACCGGGTTGGAAAGCGACTCGTTGGTTCGCCGCACGCCCAGCAGGCTGGGCACGAGACTCGTGCGCAAATGATCGGCCCCGCGGATGATGGGTGTTTGACTGCGCAGTGGGTCGCCCTGTGTCCAGGCTTGCACGGCCCGGGCCGACGCTTCATCGACCGCGCTTAATGTCAGGACTTCATCAAAGCCGGCTGCGGTAAGCAGGGTGCGGATCTTGCCAACCACGCGATCTTCGCGGCACCGCGAGGAGGCGGCCATCGGCACGCGGACGTTTTCGGGAATTTTGTCGTAGCCGTGGATCCGCGCCACCTCTTCGATCAAATCAATCTCGCGCGACAGATCGCGCCGCCAACTGGGAGGAAGGAAAAGCTGGGGAGCTGGGGAGTTGGGGAGAAGGGGAGACAGTTGCAGCGATCCTTCTCTCCCCTTCTCCCCTTCTCCCTGCTCCACGTTCCCCAGTGCCGTGAGTATTCTCCGCACAATGTCCGCCTCGACCTCGATGCCGAGAATCCGCTTGAGTTGTGAAAGCCGCAGAACGATCGGTTCCCGCGGTGCCCGCATCGCGCCGACATCGACCACACCCGCGGCCAACTCGCCGCCGGCTATCTCCAGGATCAACGCGGCACAGCGGCGGCTGGCCCAATCGATCCCTTCCGCGTCGACGCGACGCTCGAAACGATACGACGAATCGCTCTGCAGGATCAATCGCCGGGCCGTGGTACGGATGGAAATCGGATCGAAGGCAGCCGCCTCGATCAATACCTCGCGAGTCGCTTCATTCACTTCCGTCGCCGCCCCGCCCATTACCCCGCCGATGGCCACCGGCACGCGGGCATCGGCAATCGCGCACATCTCTGGATCGAGGCGATAGGTCTTGTGGTCAATGGCCTCGATCGCCTCCTCGGCGAGGGGATGGCGAACGACGATTTCCGCTCCGGCCAGCCTCGCATAATCGAACGTATGCAGCGGCTGGCCGCATTCCATCATCACGTAATTTGAAATATCGACGACATTGTTGATCGACGCGATGCCGATGGTCGCTAACCGCTTTGCCAGCCAATCGGGACTCGGCCCCACGCGGACGCCGCGAATTATCCGGGCTGTATAACGAGAGCAGAGATCGGGACACTCGATTCGCACGCGGATGAGGTCTTCCACTCGCGTCTTGCTTTCCGCCGGGCGCGCCGCGGGGATCGTCAGGGCGCTATCCCACAATACCGAGACCTCCCGCGCGATGCCGATATGGCCCAGGCAATCGGGCCGGTTGCTCGTCACCTCGAGATCGATGGCCAGATCGTCGCCGACCTCATGGGTCGCCTCGTGATTCAGCCCGGCCATCATCAGCCGTTCTTCCAACTCCCGCGGCGACATGGTCAGGGGAACGTATTGCTGTAACCAGTTCCAGGAAATAAGCATAAAGGCGGTGGGTAAATGGTCGCGGGACTTTTCGGAATACTCAGCGAAGCCTAGACTAAGACTCTTGAAAGAAGATATGAACCGCGGATTTATCGGATGGTCGCGGATGTCTTTGAAAACGAACGTCTACCTGCATTTCTTAGAAGTATAGCGACCCTTAGAACTGCTGCAAGAATCTCACATCATTCTTATAAAACTCTCGTATATCCGTCACGTTGTGCCGACGCATGCAGACGCGCTCAACGCCCAGTCCGAAGGCGAAGCCGGTGTATTCTTCGGGGTCATAGCCGACGGCGCGGAAGACGTTGGGATCGATCATGCCGGCACCGCCCATCTCAATCCAGCGGCCCTCCCAGCTCATGTCGACCTCCACGCTCGGCTCGGTGAAGGGGAAGAACGAGGGTCGGAAGCGGATGTGTACGTCGTCCTGGAAGAAACTGCTGGCAAATAGCCGCAGCACGCTCTTCAGGTCAGCCATCGTAATGCCGCGATCGACCAACAGACCTTCGATCTGATGGAACATCGGGTAGTGCGTGGCGTCGGCGTCGTCCGGACGATAGACCCGGCCCAGCGAGATGATCCGCACCGGCGGCGGAGTCTTTTCCATCACGCGGATCTGTACCGTGCTCGTCTGGCTCCGCAGAAGCAAACCCTTTTCCTCAGCCGCTTGCGGCTTCACAATCCCTGCCTCGCCCGCTTGCGGCTTTGCACCGCCCAATCTTTGTGCCGTCGCGAGATAGAAGTTATCCAGCGGATTACGCGCCGGGTGTTCCATGGGGATATTCAGGGCCTCGAAATTATGCCACTCGTCCTCGACTTCGGGGCCATCGACCGCGCTGAACCCCAGGCGTCCCATGAGGTCTTTCAGTTCCTCAATGGTCTGTGTGATCGGATGCAGATGCCCCAACCGCGGGCGAATTCCCGGCACGCTGGGATCAAATCGCGAACCATCCGCGGTTAATCCTGCACCGCGGGTTACCCGTGCCTGGGCCGCTTCGAGCGCGACCTCGATCTGCTGCTTGAGCTGGTTGAACCGCTGCCCGGCCTTCGGTTTGTCGGCCTTATCGACCGCGCCGAGGCCCTTTTGGGCCGATTTGAGCCGTCCGCCCTTCATGCCTAGAAACTCGATCCGCGCAGCCTCCAAGGCCGCAGCATCACCAGCCGACTGGAACGCGGCCAGGGCATCGCAGCTTAACTGGTCAAGCTCGGCAAGAAATTCCGCCACCACCATGGGGTATAAATCCGAAATAAGAAGTACGAAATCCGAAAGAAACCCAAATAAGAAACCCGAATGATCGAAACCTGCTTTTGAGCCTTTATCATTCCGTATTTGAATTTGTTTCGGAGTTCGACATTCGTATTTCGGATTTCTTTCCTACGCTAGCGCCTCTTTGACGGCGGCAACGATCTGGTCAAACGCCACGGGATCGGTGACAGCCAAATCGGCAAGAACCTTGCGATCCAACTCGATCTGGGCCTTGGTTAGCCCATTGATAAACGTACTATAGCTCAGACCGCGCTCGCGGACAGCCGCGTTGATGCGAATGATCCAGAGCTTGCGGAACTCCCGCTTCCGGTTGCGGCGATCGCGAAAGGCATAGACACCGGCGCGAAGGAGTGTTTCTTTGGCAGTACGCAGCAGGCGACGACGCCCACCGACAAATCCCTTCACCTTGTGGAAGAGACGCTTTTTAGCCTGATTTCTGGCAGCACCTTTAACGGTACGCATGGCTATTTATCCTGGAAATAGCTGGGCGAGCAAATGGCCCTTGCCAACATGGCAAGCGTTGAACAGCCGGACTCGCGGTTTTTGGCGGGACTCAGAAGCTGGACCCACCTGACGACTTCAATACACGACTAACTTAATAGCTGTACCCGTTCAGCGCAATATGCAAACGCTTGACATCGACCGCGTTAACGAGGCCAGTCCCGCGAAGGTTTCGCTTCTGCTTGTGGGTTTTCCGCGTTGCGAGGTGACTGGTGCCGGCGCGGCGATGCTTCACCTTGCCGCTGGCCGTCAGGCGGAATCGCTTCTTCGTACCTTTATGTGTCTTCATCTTGGGCATGATGGATTACCCTCTTCTTCCTTGGGTCGCTTCAAACGAGACCCGTCATTATAGATTCCCCTGCCCCTTGGTGAATAGGGGGACTTCAGCAGGAAAAAAAATCTCTCGGGGCTGTTCAGGCCGCCATTCTCGCGTTAAGCTATTATCGTCAATTGGTCTGGCGTAAATCAATCGCGCTAACCCTCCCCTTGGCGGAGCTTCACACTAGGAGTTTGCCGTGAATTACCTTGCTTTTCCGCTCGCAGCACAATCTCCCCCAAGCACTTTTCCGTTGTGGGGGCTGGCCTTGATCGTCTTGGTCATGCTCGGCGCGATTCTGGCCCTGGTCGCCTGGAGCTACGGAAAAATTTGGATTCAGGCTTATTTTTCTCGGGCAAACGTGACCCTGCTCAGCCTTATCGGCATGAGTTTCCGCCGCGTGAACCGGCAAATCGTCGTCACCGGCAAAATAATGGCCATGCAGTCGGGCATCGGTACGGAACTTGAGACAGGCGTAACCACCCAAAGGCTGGAGGCTCACTACCTCTCCGGGGGAGACGTGCTGAAAGTCATCAAGGCGATAATTGCTGCCCATCGGGCCGATATCGATTTGGACTTTGACCGTGCCGCGGCCATCGACTTAGCCGGCCGCGACGTGTTGGACGCTGTGCAGACGAGCGTCTATCCGAAAGTGATTGATTGCCCCGATCCCAAGCGGTCAGGCCGAGCCACACTCAGCGCCATCGCCAAGAATGGCGTGGAACTGAAGGTTCGCGCCCGCGTGACGGTGCGAACCAACCTCGAGCAGCTCATTGGCGGTGCCACCGAGGAAACGATTATCGCCCGAGTGGGCGAGGGAATCATCACCGCTATCGGTGCTGCGGAGACCCATTTCGACGTGATGGAAAAGCCCGACAAGATCTCCAAGGCCGTTTTGGATCGCGGACTGGACGCGCAGACGGCATTTGCCATCGTTTCCATCGACATCGCGGATATCGACGTGGGACAAAACATTGGTGCCCGCTTGCAGGCCGATCAGGCCGAGGCCGATATGCGTGTCGCCCGTGCCAAGGCCGAGGAGCGCCGGGCAATGGCCTTGGCCCGCGAGCAGGAAATGAAGGCCCAGGTCGCGCGGAATCGAGCCGGTGTGGTGCTGGCTGAGGCGGAGGTTCCCATCGCGATGGCCGCCGCCTTCCGCAAAGGAGCCTTGATCACTGCCAATGGGCCGCAGTAAGAAGATGTAAACCTTTCCATGCTCGCCATTTCCTTTCTGAATCCATGTCTCATACGATGCAGCCGATCGAATCGCTCTCCATCAACACTATTCGCACCCTCTCGATGGATGCAGTACAGGCAGCCAATAGTGGTCATCCTGGCACACCCATGGCCTTGGCGCCGGCGAGCTATGTAATCTTCAACGAGTTTCTGCGTTATGATCCTGCCCGACCGCAGTGGCCCAATCGCGACCGCTTCGTTCTTTCCTGTGGCCACGCCTCGATGCTGCTCTATTCCACGCTGCATTTATGTGGCGTGAAGCAGACCGACGCTGCCGGTCGTGGCATTGACAAACCGGCTGTCTCGCTGGACGACATTCGCCAGTTTCGCCAATTGGAAAGTCGTTGCCCCGGCCATCCCGAATATGGCCATACCAGTGGCGTGGAAACGACGACCGGCCCGCTGGGGCAAGGCATTGCCAACAGCGTCGGCATGGCGATCACCCAGCGCTGGTTGGCCGCCCGCTACAACCGCCCCGGCTTTGATCTGTTCGACTACAACATCTACGCCCTGTGTGGCGATGGCGACATGATGGAAGGCGTCGGGGCGGAGGCCGCTTCGTTGGCTGGCCACCTCAAACTCTCGAACCTCTGTTGGATCTACGACGACAACAAAATCACAATTGAAGGCCACACTGACCTTGCCTTCAGCGAGTGCATGCAGCAGCGGTTCGCCGGTTACGGCTGGAATGTGCTGAAGGTCGACGACATCAACGACCTGGCCGCCTTCCGCGCCGCGATTACAAGTTTCCAGAAGACGGCCGACCGGCCGACGCTGATCGTGGTTCGCAGCGTGATAGCCTTCGGCTCCCCAAACAAGCAGAACACGCACGGTGCCCACGGTAGCCCGCTGGGCGATGAAGAGATTCGCCTGACCAAGCTGGCTTATGGCTGGCCGGCAGACCAGAAGTTCCTCGTGCCCGAAGAGGTGCTGGCCCACTTCCGCGCAAACATCGGCACCCGCGGCCAGTCTCTCCGCCAGTCCTGGGAAACTCGTTATGCCGAGTATGCTAGGCAATTCCCCGAGCAGGCCAAAGAGATCAATCTCATCGGTCGGCACGAATTGCCCGAAGACTGGGACGCGGAGATCAAACCCTTCGCCGCCGACGCCAAGGGGCTGGCCACGCGGGCTAGTTCGGGCAAAGTGCTGAATCAGATCGCCAAGCGGTTGCCGTGGCTCGTCGGCGGGTCGGCTGACTTGGCCCCATCGACACTCACGCTGATGGACGGCGGCGGCGATTTTGAAGCGGGAAGCTACGGTGGCCGCAACCTGCACTTCGGCATCCGCGAACACGCCATGGGCGCGATCATCAACGGCATGGCCCTGGCCGGGCTCCGTTCGTTCGGGGCCACCTTCTTCGTTTTTGCCGATTACATGCGACCGTCAATCCGCTTGGCGGCCATCATGGGCCTGCCGGTGTTTTACGTTTTCACGCACGATTCGATCGGCGTGGGCGAGGACGGTCCCACCCACCAGCCGATCGAGCACTTGGCCTCACTGCGAGCGATTCCCAATCTGACCGTGATTCGGCCTGGCGACGCCAATGAAGTGATCGAGGCCTATCGCTCCGCGTTGCTCAATATCAAGGGGCCAACGGCCCTGGTGCTTTCGCGGCAGAACCTGCCAACGCTCGATCGGTACGTCAAGCCGATCGTTGGTCAGGCTGGAAAGCCTGACGTACGCAAGTATGCTCCCGCCGCCGGCGCACAGAAGGGTGGTTACGTGTTGGCTGACGCAGCCGACGGCAAGCCGGAGGTAATTCTCATCGGTACCGGCAGCGAACTTTCGCTCTGCATTGGTGCCTATGAGAAACTGATGGATGAAGGCATCAAGACTCGCGTGGTGAGTCTGCCGAGCTGGGAGTTATTCGATGCCCAGTCGCAAGCCTATCGTGACTCCGTGTTGCCGCCCGATGTAAAAAATCGGGTGGCCGTCGAATTGGGCATCGACCAAGGCTGGTGCAAGTACATCGGCCGTTGCGGGCGATTCCTCGGCATCAATCATTTTGGCGCCTCGGCACCGGTAGACGTGCTCTTGAAGCAGTATGGATTAACCATTGAGAATCTCGTGAAGCTGGCGAAACAATGAGTACAGAGTCACACGAACCGATTGATATTCGCGAAAGAGGCCGCGCTGCGGATGGCACGCCCGTCACGTTGGATCGGCGGCTGTTCATGCAGTTCCTGGCCTTCGGCAACAGTACGGATTCCGTGCCGTTGGTCCAGGCATTGGAAAAAGCCAAGGTGAGCGGGGCGCTCTACGAAGATGCGAACGATCCCCAAGGCGTCGCATTGGTTGTCCTAAGTGAAGATCCCGACTATTTTGTCACCACCATTCGCCAATTTCTCAATCGGCCGCCGTTTTCCGCTCTTACGCCCAAGCCGGAATACACGACGCTGGGACGGACCTATGCGCAAGGCTACGAGCCTGACCTGGAAGACACGCTCTTTGCGCGGCCGCGAAGCCGCATTTTTGATCCGGCGTTGCAGTGGGTCGTTTGGTATCCGTTGCGGCGTGCCGGTTCCTTCGAGCGGCTGTCGGCCGACGAACAACGCATTATCTTGCTCGAGCATGGCGGCATCGGCCGCGCCTTCGGTAAAGCAGGGCTGGGCCACGATATTCGCCTCGCCTGCCACGGATTGAACAAGAACGACAACGATTTTGTAATCGGCTTGCTGGGACCAGAACTCTATCCGCTCTCGGCCATCGTGCAGCGGATGCGCAAGACCAAGCAGACCTCGCTGCACATCGCGCAGATGGGGCCGTTCTTCGTCGGTAAAGTGGTCTGGCAAGGCAAGTAGGTCGTGGACTTTTATTTATTCTATCGAGGAACCGCTCTTCCATGAAAATTCACGAATTCCAGGCCAAGCAGATCCTCCGCGAGGCAGGCGTGGCGGTACCCCGCGGGTTTGTGGCCGACACTCCACAGGCCGCCGTGGACGCATTCGTCAAACTGGCCGGGCCGGTGGCGGTTGTCAAGGCCCAAATCCACGCTGGCGGGCGCGGCAAGGGAACCATCCAGGAGGTTCCCACGCAACGCGGCGTGCAACTGGTCCGTAGCCGCGAAGAGGCCGAAACCGTCGCCGCCAACATCCTTGGCCATAAGCTGGTCACCATCCAGACCGGGCCGGAAGGAAAGACCGTCCACCGCGTCTTGGTCGAAGAAGGCTGTTCGATTGCCCGAGAGCTTTATCTCGCCGCGGTCATCGATCGCGGCCGTGGCGGGCCGGTGCTGATCGTATCCTCGGAAGGCGGCATGGATATCGAGCACGTCGCCGCCACCATGCCGGAGCGGATCCTCACCGAGCCATTTGACGTTGATACGGGCGTTCAGCCCTACCAGGTCCGCAAGTTGGCCGCCCGTCTCGGTCTGCCGCAAGCCGCGCTTCGTAATGCCGAGCAGTTTGTGCAGGCCTTCAGCAAATTGTTCCTCGCCCGCGATTGCAGCATGTTGGAGATCAACCCGCTGGTGCTGACTTCCGACAACCGTCTGCTGGCGTTGGACGCCAAGATGATCTTTGACGACAACGCCTTGTTCCGCCATCCCGATCTGACGGCGCTCCGCGACCTGGCCGAAGAAGAGCCTTCGGAGATCCGCGCCGGTGAGGCGGGGCTGAGCTTCGTGCAATTGGACGGCAACATCGGCTGCCTGGTAAACGGCGCCGGACTGGCCATGAGCACGATGGACCTCATTAAGCTCCACGGTGGGCAGCCGGCCAATTTCCTTGATGTGGGCGGCGGGGCCAACGTGCAGCAAGTGACCGAGGCTTTTCGTATTTTGGTGGCTGATCCGAAGGTGAAGGCCGTGCTGGTGAACATTTTTGGCGGCATCATGCGTTGCACGACGATCGCCAGCGCCCTCCTGGAAGCCCATCGCTCGGTCAATTTCAAGATTCCCTTGGTCGTGCGGTTGGAAGGGACCGAGGTCGAGGAGGGCCGCCGCATTCTGGCCGAGAGCAAGCTCGATATTATTTCCGCGCCCGGTCTCACCGAAGCCGCCCAAATGGTCGTCGCCGCCGCCAGAAAATAGCCCTCACCCCTGCCCCTCTTCCAAAGAGAGAGGGGAACAAGGAACACCAAAACATCATGAGCATTCTCGTTAATAAAAACACCCGCGTGATTTGCCAAGGGATCACCGGCAAGGCAGGCCAGTTTCACACCACGCACTGTAAAGCCTATGGCACGCAGATGGTCGGCGGTGTGACGCCGGGCCGTGGCGGCCAGGATTTTGAAGGCATTCCAATTTTCGATACGGTTGCCGAGGCTGTGGAGAAAACCGGGGCCGACGCCACGATGATCTTCGTTCCTCCGCCGTTTGCGGCCGACGCCATCATGGAAGCGGCCGACGCCGGCATCCGCACGGTTGTCGCCATCACGGAAGGCATTCCTGTCCGCGACATGGTCCGCGCGGCAGAAATCGTCCACCGCAGCGGAGTGCGGCTTATCGGCCCCAACTGCCCAGGAGTGATCACGCCGGAAGAATGCAAGATCGGCATCATGCCCGGTTATATTCACAAGAAGGGCGCCGTAGGCGTGATGAGCCGCTCGGGCACGTTAACCTACGAGGCCGTCTGGCAGTTGACCAGCCTTGGCCTGGGTCAATCGACGTGCGTTGGCCTGGGGGGCGACCCCATCGTGGGCACGTCGTTCGTCGATCTCCTGAAGATGTTCGAGGAAGATCCGGATACCGAGGCGATCTTGATGATGGGCGAGATCGGCGGATCGGCCGAGGAAGAAGCCGCAGCCTACGTCCGCCAGCATGTGACCAAGCCGGTCGCTGCCTTCATTGCCGGCCGCACGGCCCCGCCGGGCAAGCGCATGGGCCACGCTGGTGCTATCATTTCCGGCGGCAAGGGCACTGCCACCGAGAAGATCGCCGCCCTGGAGGCTGCCGGCATCGTCGTGGCTGAAAGCCCCGCCGATATGGGCGCCGCAGTGCAAAGGGCAATGCGAGCAAGGAAGTAACCTGACATCACTTGCCCCTCCGGCCTCCGTAGCGGATAATAGGTTAGTGCCTCTGCACCATCGAGAGAAGCGAGATGCCCAACCGCAAGAAAAACCTGAGGAAATGATGGAAAAAGCCAAGAAAACCTCCGCGAACAAGGATGGAACCGTGCCGCCGGAGCAGCATCGGGAGCCGAATCACACGGAACGAATCAAGTCTCAGGTGCTGGCAAAGATCGGTAAGCCGCCTCGACTTGACCGCGTGGAGGTTTCACGGCATCACGGCAGCAAGTACCGAGTCAACATCTGGCAGCAGCCTGAGCCGGACAAGAACATTGCCGTTACGATTGGTCCCCGCATTGGGCTGTCCTACTATTTGACGGTGTCGGACACGGGTGAGATCACCCACAGTGATCCGCCGTTGACCAAATAAGGCTTCTTGGCCTGAACCGCCTTTCACTTTGCGAGGGCAAAAACGAGCCGTTTTCGCCTACATAACCGCTTATTTCTGCCCTCGCAAAGTACGGGGGCTAGCCGATCGTCAGCGCAGTGCCTGCCGAAGCCGGGCTGGTGACCGAACTGGCCGGAATCTGGAATTGGGTTCCCGGTTGGCCGGTCGAAGTGCTAAAATCGGCAAACAGCAAGAGGGCTGAAGTCGCAAGCGTCTGCTTGACGGTGAACTCGCGGTTGCCGTTGAGAATCACGGTCGTGCCGTCCGTGGTCAACGTGATGCTTGTAGCTCCTGAGGCAACCGTGCCCGTGGCGATTGGCGCGGAAACGCCGTCGACATAGACCGAAACCGTGACACCGCTAATCACTCCCGAGACATTGAACGACAGCTCGTTAGCAGTGTTCGAGTTATTGGCGGATGTGCTCCCGCTGACGGTCAGTCCGTTAACGGAGATGGAATCGAGTTGCGGCGCCGGCGGGGCAACAAAGACAGGCACGAAGGCGCGATAGACGGGGCCAACACCGGATCCCGCATCCCACGGCGCGGCAGTGGCCGACTGGGCCGTGACTTCCAGAACCTGGACGCCGTAATAACCGGTGGTCGGCGTCACTGTGTAGCTGGAACCGTTCTGCGCGAGCGCCATGTTCGGATTGGTCGCGTCCGCCACCGGGTTGGTGCCGGTATACGAATTATCGACGTAGTCTCCGGGGTAGGCGGGCACGGCGCGGAACAACTGCACGTTGACCTGCACGGCCGAGCCATCGGCGGAAACCCCCTGCGGGGTGAAGGTCGCCGGCGTATTGGCGGCAGTGGAAATCTTATCCGTGCCGTTGATTGGCTGGACCCAAGGGTTCGGCGGATCGAAAGAATTAGTGCCGACGTTGATCGTAAAGGTCTGGGTGCCACCCAGGCCGTCCGCCACGTTAACCGTATAGCTGCCCGTCGCTCCCGGCAGGGCATTGAGCAGGAAAACGCCCGCATTCGTCTCGGTGGTGACGCTCATCGACAAAATCTTCAGTGCCGTCACCGGTTTACTGTTTTCGCCGGACGAGTTGGTCGTCACCGGCTTGGCGGCGATGGCCTGGCGAACATTGTCGCCGGCGATCAGTTTGCCGAAGATCGTGTAGCGGAAGTCGAGGAACCCGTTGCTCGTGTCGTTAGGGCTTGTAATAAAAAATTCCGAGCTGTTGCCGTCTACACCGTTGTTGGCCATGGCCAACAGACCGCTGGACGTGAATCGCAAGTCAGCATTCAACTCGACGGGAATCGTGCTCCCCGATCCGCCCGATCCGCCCTGGATCATGAAAGTCTGGATGATCCGGTAGAACGAAGTATTTGTGTAGGTGTTCGTGTTGACCAGGTCGATGAAGTGACTCACCGTGTTGGGCGTGAAGTTGTTGAGCAACTGAAAGTCCATCTCGCCCTGGTCAGTGACAATCTTCAAGACCTGGTTGGTCTGCGGCATGAGCGTTGCCGTCAGCTTGCTGTTGTCTGACGTGGTGACGCTGAAATTCGGCGTCCCCGAATTCACGCTGTTCATCGCGATGAGTACAGGTGAACCGATTGCCACACTCGTGGGCGGGGTCAGCACGGAAAGCCCGCTCACCGACACGGCCAGCGTGGCGATCCTGGTCAAGTACACCAACCACCCGCCGACGGCGTGCAATGACGCCTACACGCTCAACGAAGACAGCGGCGCCAACACGCTGAACGTGCTGACCAACGACACGGACATAGACAGCGCGAATCTGACGGTATCCTGGGTCGAAAGCCCCGCCACCAACGCCGTCGGCGCGGGCGCGGGGTCGGTCGCGATCAACGTGGGCAGCACCAATGTGACGTACACACCCGATCCGGGCTTCACTGGCACGGCCTACTTCGCCTACACGGCCTTCGATGGGAACCTGGTCAGCACAGGCCACGTGACGGTGACCGTGACCCGGTCATCCACCCCGCCCATCGTGACCGACGACACGGCCGGCACCGACGTAGACGTCCCTATTGTTCTCAACGTCCTGGCCAACGACAGCGACGCCGAACTGGACCCCCTGACCGTCGCATGGGTTGAAAGCCCGGCCACCAACGCCGCCGGCGCGAGCGCGGGAACGGTGGTTACCAACGTCAGCGGCACCAACGTAACCTTCACGCCGACTGCCGACTGGAACGGAACGGCCTTCTTCGCCTATCGCGTTTCGGACGGCGTGCTCGCGTCCACGGGTCGCGTCACCGTTACGGTCAACCCGGTGAACGATCCGCCCGTGGCCCGGAATGACGCGGCGGCCATGAACGAGGACGATCCGCCGCTCACGATCAACGTGCTGACCAATGACACCGACGTCGACAACGCGAACCTGACGGTCTCCTGGGTACAGCCGACGGCCACCAACGCGTCGGGGGTGGCCCTGGGAACGGCGGCGATCGCTGCCGGCAGCACCAGTGTGACCTTCACGGCTTATGCC
>Ga0118677_10002512_pt1 | contig 36790 bp, 37 predicted proteins | sample AliMusrvi5mmetaG_FD_86154 | JGI IMG/M metagenome (GOLD analysis project Ga0118677, IMG submission 86154)
ACAGCTAAGCCGTTTATCTTTAAAGTCACTGGCCGTTTTTTAATGGCTACGGTAGCTTGTTGTTAATTTTTTATTGACATCAAAAGTGTCAACTACTTTTAGGCCGCTATGAAGGATGCCGAAATATTCTTATTTTCTGAGCATAACTTAAACTAAATAATAAACCCTAAGACTCTCTTTGACCAACAAACTTTCTTGATTCCCATAGCGCAATAACCACATCCATCTGACTATTATGTGATTTATCAACACCACCCATAACACGCTTCCATAATGCCAATGGGTCATTTGACCACGATTCATTTTCCCTTAATATCGCCAACGCATCTTTAGCATATCTCTTATTATCAATTGACTTGGTATATTTCCCCGGTTTAACACCAGCAATCTCACCAAGCTCAGCTAATCCTAAAAAAGCAGATTTGGGACAACCTTTATGTTCACTTGTCGGACTATGTGCAAATATTTTCGCCGCTGATACTTGCCATGCAGTTAATGGACTAACACCATTACTTACAGCACAAGCCGCTTCAACTGCAATGATTCCGTACTTTGATGTTATTTTTTTCATAAGGCAATCACGTATGATTCAGATCCATAAGACCCATTAATCAACAAAGTATTAGGCCGATACTGATTAAACAATTTAATCGCATTAACCCTATTCTTACCCACACCCAGCTCTATCGTGGCTTCATCAGATGAGAAGATGGTTTTCTTTTTCATCAAGGCTTGAAAACCCTTCGTTAACCAAGCGTAGCGTAACGAAAAAGTCTCATGACGACCAAAAGAGGCACGTCTATCGTTATAAGGTTTGATCAGACTATCCATGTATTTAGCATTGGTAAGGTGTTTCAGTAAGGGTGTGTAAACGGTTCTAACTCAATTTGCCGGATTCTAACATTAATTTCTAAGCGACTAAGCATTATTTGTCTGGGCAATAAGGCCACCGTTAATCCTCTCTTTATTAGCTGGGGTTCCTTATTCTATGAGCCTTAAAGCTTTCTTTTAGAGTGTGTGACATTAACCCGATGAATGTATTTAAAAATTCATTCATCTACTTATCAATTGACTCAGGTGACAAGATAACAAACGTATACGTGGTTTACCGTATTTAATTAAAACTATAGTCCACGTTAAAATAAAATGCTAAACTTAGTTTAACTTAGTTTAAGAGGTGGTTATGTATCAAATCAATATTCATCATGCTAAAACGCATTTATCAAAACTGGTTGAAGAAGTGGCTCTCGGTGAAGAGATTATTATTGCTAAAGCAGGAAAACCCATCGCAAAATTGGTCCCCATTGATAAACCCAAAAAAAATATTCGCGTACCTGGTAGCATGAAAAATCAAATTATATTCACCGATAATTATAATCAACCTATGAGAGAAGACGAACTTTCCTTATGGCTGAATTCATCAATTTTTCCTGATGATGACAACCACTCAATCAATCAATGAAACTACTTCTGGATACCCATATCCTACTCTGGTGGTTAAGTGACAATGACCAATTATCACTTAAGGCTCGCGAACTGATTAGTAATCCTGAGAATGATATTTTCGTCAGTCATGTCTCTTTATGGGAAATCCAAATCAAGGTAATGACTGGGAAAATACAAGTTGATTTAAGTCGTTTAATCGCTCAGTTACCGCAAAATAATTTCATTCAACTGACTTCTCATACTGATCATATTCTACAATTAGCAAAGTTACCGCCCTATCATCAAGATCCCTTCGATAGAATGCTAATAGCCCAAGCCTTGAGTGAACCACTAAAATTAGTCACTCATGATAAATATGTTTCGATGTACAGTGAATCAATCATCTTAGTTTAATCTGAGCAATTGCCGTAATGGCTGCTTTCTTAATGACTTAATAAGCAATGATAGCGATTATACCTATAACCGCAGTTGATTAACGTATAACACTAACGATTATAGTTAAAACCGCAGTGATTATAAGTATAACCTCAGTTGATTAATGTATAACAGCAACGGTTATAGTTAAAACCGCAGCGATTATAACTATAACAGTAGCGATTATAACTATAACAGCCAAGATTATAGCTATAACACTAGAAGATACAGGTATAACCGCTATTATTAAACGTATAACAACAGCGATTATAACTATAACTGCAGAGGTTACATTCATAACCGCAGCGATTAAACGTATAACAGTCGGATCTATCGATTTAATAACCGGGATAACCCCGATATCACCCTAAAACACCCCTAAAACACCGGTAATAAACCGTTGATATGCCGATAAAAAAGATAAATTTTTAAGTTAAAAAAGCGTCATCCAAATAAAAACAATAATAAAGCTATCTTTATTATCAAATAGGTATATAGTCAAGGCTCAGAGGATATTTAACGTTAGGAGAACAACATGAAAAGAATCAAAGTGCTTTTAAATTTTTTAACTTTATCAATCGCAATCAAAATATTATTCTACCGAAGTATTATCAGTAATTTAACGGGTAATGCTTATTTCTTGGTACCTTCTGTGTCTTTAGAGGTGGCAACTGCCGCTGTGGATGCACTCGAAGCAGCAAGTGTGGCGGCTAAAGATGGCTCGCACTTAAATATTTCTATCAGAAATGATGCCGAGAAAGCAGCTGATGAAATCTTTCGAAACCTGGCCAGTTATGTGGAATTCATTGCTTTAGGTGATGAAACCACTATTATCAGCAGTGGTTTTACAGCTTCTCAACAACCTACACCCACTTACAAACCCGTCTTATCCGCTACTCATGGTGCACATTCGGGCAATGTTAAATTAGCGACACCCAAAGCATTGAGAACCTATGCCTACATATGGCGAATGCGTAAAGTATCCGTTAATGGTATTGAAAACCCATGGATTACTATCACCACGACGACACAAACTACTTATGAAGTGACTGGCCTTGAACCTGGCGTTGAATATGAGTTTGAAGTCGCGGGTGTAACCCCTGAAGGCATCACTGAATATTGTCAATCCGTCACTCTAATAGTTATTTAATAACGAACGTTTTAGAGTAATAGTTTCGGTTAGCAATTAGCAGGCATAAAAAACCGATTGTTTTAAAAAACAATCGGTTTTCTTTCATTAATTAAGGGATAATAGGTGTTAATCTGCCTTTGGTAATCTCTTAAGTACACTTTTATTAATCACATTTAAAAAGTCTTCACTATTTTCATAGTGTTGTGTTTTAATAAAATCAACAATGGATAACACCAGTTTTTTAGTGTCCGCAATTTCCTGATGAGAACGACCACATCCTTCGCAATAAGAGCCTTCAGAGGTGCATTTATCAATACAAGGGGTAAATTTCATGAGATGTACTGGCCTTTGGTTAAGTTGAAAGACGCTTAAAGAAGATCTTTTTAAGTTTCAAATATAATACCTAATTTGAACACACTATGAAAAAATTAATCTTTAACCGCAGATAAAATATGAAACAAAGAAATTGTGCCTTATTGCTTTTGTCAGGGCTTTTGTTGGCAACAAATGTCCTGGCAAATGAATTTGAAACAGGCATTTATGAAGCTAAAAGAGGGCATTACAAAAGAGCATTACCTTTCATTATTGCATCTACAATTAAAGGTAATCCAATAGCGCAAGTATTTCTTGGATTAATGTATAAAAACGGCAAAGGCGTAGCACAAAATCTGGGTGAAGCTATCCGTTTATTTGAATTAGCTGCCAAACAAGGCGATGCAGATGGACAATACAATCTCGGTAGTCTGTATGACAACGGCTTAGGCGTCGTACAGAATCATAAAGAAGCCGTGAAATGGTATGAACTTTCAGCCAGCCAGGGTTTCATTGATGCACAATTGCGTCTGGGGTTAATGTATCAGTATGGACAAGGCGTAACCCAAAGTTATACTGAATCAGAAAAATGGTATCGGCTGGCTGCTAATCAAGGTGACGCCGATGCACAATTGATGCTAGGCTTGGCTAACTGGTCTGGGCAAGGCATTAAACAGGACATCATAAAAGCCTACATGTGGACTCATATCGCTGCCACCAATGGTAGTCATGAGGCTCATGTGTATCAGGCAAAAATGAACAAAAAATTATCCCCAAAAGAAATTCAACAAGCCTTGGAATTATCACAACTATGCAAGGCTAATAACTATAAGGACTGTTAACACTAAAAAGGAGCAACGTTCACGCAATTTTTCTGATTTGCAATACAGGTATACCGCTGAATTGATTTTTTATAAATATCAGCAATGCAATCAACATCCGTTCCACAGGCGTATTTATACTTTATTGAATCCTTCCACACTTCTTTAGTCGCAACGGGATCAATCGTTTTTGCCTTTTTATAGATGGACATGTTCTGATTATCCAAAATAGCCAAACTTGATTGCTCACATATCGTCACATCGGTAGGCTTTGTTGCTTTGCTACAATCAAAACCGGGTGATGAGGGCTGAACCGGTTGGATCGGTTCCTGTTTTTTGGGAGGCTCAATCATGATTTCCTTTTCTAAGGAATCGGCTGTTATCAACGCCTCATTTTCTTTATCTTCTTTTTTATCTTCTTTTTTATCTTCTGGCTCTATTGGTTTTTCCTGAGTGTTTATTGGCTCAACAATGTGCGTTGCTTGCGGATTCTGATCAATCCTATTTAAGTCATGAATATCCAATGTCGGTTTTAACAAAGCTGCAGTTGTAATTTCATCAAGTAAATGTATCCACGCAGAACTTTCGAACTCAATATGAGGTTTTTTAACATCGCCAGTTGATTTTACCGAATAGTTCACATTCTGTGAAAATACATTAAGACTATTGTTAATCGATAATTGTTTGGCATATTGAGCAATATGTAATTGATTTTGAGCTTTACGCGACAAATTAACATTAGAAAGCATGGGTGGGGGAACCGAAATTTTTAACATCCCTGTACATAAGCTTTGGTGATTTTCCGACCCTTGCCTAATTGTTTTGATATTTTCTAGCTCGAAATGGATTAAACCTAATAGCTCCCGAACTTTGGTTGCACCAAATATCATTGCACCATCATAATAATCTTCTCTTTTTTTAGAAGTTAAATTTAATGCCTGCTCAGACAACTGATTATAAAACAACTGTTCTGTTTCTGATGACGAGCAACTGTCATTAGAAAAATTGCATCCCATTAATAATGTGGTAGCGCTAACCCAAAAAAGTATAACGATTGTTTTGCTAGGCATGTTTTTATTTGCAGTTATCCATACATTTAATTTTAATATTGCTTAGTTTAAATTGTTAACTAGTATAATTAAACCTGTTTCGGCATGATCATCTTGCTGTACTGTACTCATAACTTAACTTAACACTCTCAAGAGAACTCTATGGCGTTGTATTGTGGAATCGTTGGTTTACCCAATGTGGGTAAATCGACCCTGTTTAATGCGTTAACCAAAGCTAAAATTGCGGCTGAAAATTATCCCTTTTGTACGATTGACCCCAATGTGGGCGTGGTACCCGTACCTGATACCCGGATGGAAAAACTGGCCGATATTGTTAAACCAGAACGTATCCTTCCTACCACTATCGAATTTGTTGATATCGCCGGACTGGTTGCAGGTGCGTCTAAAGGCGAAGGCTTGGGCAATAAGTTTCTCGCCAATATTCGGGAAACGGATGCCATTGCTCATGTTGTCCGTTGTTTCCATGACGACAATGTGGTTCATGTTTCTGGCAAAGTAGATCCTGTTTCAGATATCGAGGTCATTAACACTGAATTAGCCTTGGCTGATATGACTTCAGTTGAAAAAGCCTTGCTGAGAGCAAGCAAAATAGCTAGGACAGGCAATAAAGACGAACTAGCCAAGAAAAATGTATTAGAACAAGTACTCAAACAATTAGAAGCGGGTGAGCCTGCTCGCACCCTCCCTTTAACAGATGACGAAAAAGGATATATAAAAGATCTTTGTTTAATGACTCTCAAACCCACTATGTATATAGCTAATGTTCAGGATGATGGTTTTGAGAACAACCCATTACTTGATAAAGTTAAAGCTCTGGCAGACAAAGAAGGCGCGACTGTCGTACCTATTTGTGCGGCAATAGAAGCCGAAATAGCCCAACTTGACGATGCAGAAAAGAAAGAGTTTCTGGATGATTTAGGACTCGAAGAACCCGGCTTAAATCGAGTCGTTAGAGCGGGCTATGCATTGCTTAATCTGGCAACTTACTTTACCGCCGGGGTAAAAGAAGTAAGAGCCTGGACTATTCCCGTTGGTGCATCGGCACCCCAGGCAGCCGGTGTTATTCACAGTGACTTTGAAAAAGGCTTTATTAGAGCTGAAGTTATTTCTTATGATGACTTTATAGCTTACAAAGGCGAACAAGGCGCAAAAGATGCGGGTAAATGGCGCTTAGAAGGTAAAGATTATATCGTTAAAGATGGTGATGTTGTTCATTTTCGATTCAATGTTTGACAAATTCATACCCAGTATTTATAATTCCCTTTTAATAGCGTAACTTATTAAAGAGGCGATATAGCTCAGTTGGTTAGAGCACGGGATTCATAACCCCGGGGTCGGTGGTTCAAATCCACCTATCGCCACCATAAAAAATAAGGACTTAGGTGCGAACCAAGTCCTTTTTTATTGCCTGAAATCCGCTCGCGCGACAATCACGTGACAGTTCAAAATAAATCTTCAAAAATAACCGCAACACTTGCCAATAATTCAGGTATAAATAAACCAGTATCACCTAGGTCAATAAATCCCGCGAAGTGATAGTTATGCCAACGTGGTTAAGTGATCCTACCGCACTGCGCGTATTCTGGTTGAGGCCATAGCGGCTATCGCGGACTCTGCCAAGGTGGTAACTGTTCTTGATAGCCCCCCTCTACCTATAAGGAACGGGAAGGAATTTTTCTACTTAAGTATGGCTATTTCACATTCATTGTGAAACAATTAACTGAACACCATATTACTAATGTGAAATAAACCATCGTACGTAAGTTCTGCATCTAATTAGGATGGAGATCATACTGCGTATAAGGAGAGTTATGAGTCAATCCATTGAAAAAACACCGCGTCGTAAGTTGTATTGCGTCCTTGGGGCGGGCTCGCTGCCCTATTCTCAAAAAGCCTTCGAAAGTCTTGCCGCACACAGCCTGGACGACTTTGATCTAACACTCATTACCGATGCCGCCGCCGATAAAGCCGCGTTGATCGAAGCCATGGAAAAACTACACGTGCCATCGCGGCACAGTTGGCGGGTATACGCTCAGGCCGAAGCCGATGAACGTGCACTGACTTTGTTAGCGCCTTATCCACATCTGTCAGCTTTTCGCTTCGGTCATCCTTGCTGGCGTAAAATCACCGATCCGCTGTTATTTGCGGAGCCCGATGAAGAAATGGTTATCCTCGACCCAGACCTCTATTTTCCGAACTATTTCCGCTTTGAAAAAACACCTGCCAGTGGTCTGCTGCTGATGTACCAACCACCTAGCTGTTTATTACCGCATGAAATAGTAGTTCGAGCTTTCGATAGCGGCATTCGTTTGGCGCATCATACCGATATCGGGGTCGCCCAATCATCTAACAATCTTGATCTCGAATGGCTGGACTGGTTAGTGAATGAGTTGGGGGGTACTAACCTGCCTCGCTCGATGCATGTAGAATCCATTGTTTGGGCTGCACTAGCAATGCGTATCGGTGGTGGCTATCTTAATCCTGAGCATTGGCATTGCTGGCGCAATTCGCAATGGAATCGTTTGCTGGTACGCTTAGGCGTATCAGGACGTACAGTACTGCGATCTGAACGTTTTGGTACGATGAAATGTTTCCACGGTGGTGGCATTGCCAAGTGGTGGATACCGGATGCAGTTAAAGCGGGTGATTTACCGGAACCGGCTCAGCTGCTGGTATCTCAGCCCCCCCTTCCCTTCGAGGAACTGACCCGTAATATGTACGACAAGACCCGACTCCTTAAAACATGGGCGCAACGTGTCGGTTACTATAAGCTTGTCAAATCATAGTTCATGAAAGTGCGTTATTTCACGCACTTTTTTAAAAATTGTGTTATATACTGCACTTAATTCGGACAGTTAAATTTTAATTATTAATTCAGGTAAGCGTATAACAATACCTACGTTCAGCTCGATATTTTTAGCGTTCCAACTCATCGTGACTAAATTTTTCTGACAACCGCAATAATACAAACACAGCACCTGTGCCTCCAGCTTTGGGGGGAGCCGAACAAAACGCCTGGACATCCTTATGCTGTCGTAACCAAAGATTAAGATCATTTTTTAACACCGGTTGGCTGTCAACTGAGCGATAACCTTTACCATGTACAATATGCACGCAGCGGTAGCCAGAAATAGTACATCTATTTAAAAAATGCAATAACTGTTTCTTGGCGGCGCTACTGGTTAAACCATGTAAATCTATTTCACTATCCAAACCAAAAAAACCTCGACGCAACTTCTTGAGGACATTGTTTTGCACACCAGGCAAGATAAAACTCATACTGTCTTCAAGACCGACTTTTTCAAGTTCGGATACCGATACGTTAATTAAATCTTCATCGATGTTATGATGCTGCTGTTTGGGGTAAGGTTTAGGTTTATTGGCGGTGTTTAATAACACCTTGTTGCTGCTGGTTGAGCGTACTTTACCAACCGTTTGACGAAATAAATTCTGATCTTCTTCTGACAGTGTTTTTTTTACCACGAGAGCTGATTTTATTGGTTATTGTTGCTAATATGATCAATTTTATAATTTATTACGCTTTAAGGCGAATTGATAATGCATATTTTGTTAAGTAATGATGATGGATACTTGGCCGAGGGTCTGACTGCATTAGCGAATGCTTTGGGGGAGTACGCGAAGATTTCTGTGGTAGCACCTGATCGAAATAGAAGCGCAGCAAGTAATTCATTAACATTAGAAATGCCCTTGCGGGCCTATTCTGCACATAATGGTTTTATTAAAGTAGATGGAACGCCAACAGATTGTGTGCATTTAGCGATAACCGGATTATTGGATGATGAGCCTGATATGGTTTTTGCAGGCATTAATCACGGCTCAAACTTAGGTGATGATGTGCTTTATTCAGGAACGGTTGCAGCGGCAACCGAAGGACGTTTCTTAGGTTTACCCGCTATTGCAATTTCGCTAGTCGGCAGTAATCCCCGTTATTTTGATACGGCGGCACAGGTCGCCGTCGTACTATTAAAACAAATCATTAAAAAACCCTTACCCGAAGACACGATTCTTAATGTGAATGTGCCTGATGTGGCTCTCGCTGATTTAAAAGGTTATCAGGCGACTCGATTAGGTCAGCGACATAAATCAGAACCGATCATTAAAAGTGAAGATCCGCGTGGCCGAAGTATCTATTGGGTGGGGCCTCCTGGAGGAGAGCAGGATGCGGGACCAGGAACTGACTTTTATGCCATTAATGCTGGTTATGTATCGGTTACCCCCTTACAAATCGATTTAACTCGTTATGCTAGCCTAGAGGATTTAAAAAAATGGTTGCCAATGGAAAATGAATCTTAATTCAAATGAGATATGACGAAAGGTTTGTACATTCACCAATGACCGCGTAAAATTAATAGACTATTTGGCATTCTCCTATGGTATTTAAAGGTTGATGCTTTTCGGGTGGCTAGGATTGATTATTTTTATCAGCCTTAATCTCCACTATATCAAGACCGAGTTATGAAGACTGCCAACACCAACAAAACTGTTTCTTCAGGCCAAGAGCCACCTAAAATGCCGGGGGTATTACCGCTGCTCGGCCACATGCTGCAATTTGGCAAAAATCCCTTTTCATACATGATGATGCTAAGAAACACGCTGGGAGAAATTGGCGAGTTTCGTATGTTTCACCAAAAAATGGTCTTAATGACAGGGCCTGAGGCGAATGAAGCTTTTTTTCGTGCGCCCGATGCGCAGCTAGATCAAAGTCAAGCCTATAAGATCATGACGCCTATCTTTGGCAAAGGTGTTGTTTTCGACGCACCACCTCATAAAAAAGATCAGCAACTTAAAATGCTGATGCCGGTGTTGCGTGACAAGCCAATGCGCAGTTATGCACAGGTGATTGTTAAAGAAGTTGAGCAAATGATTGCTAACTGGGGCGATACCGGTGAGATTGATTTACTTGAATTTATGAAAGAACTCACGATTTATACCTCCAGTCATTGCTTATTAGGTGATGAATTCAGGTATGAACTGAACGAAGAGTTTGCTCGGATTTATCATGATCTTGAAAAAGGCGTTAATCCTATTGCTTTTGTGTTTCCGTATTTACCGTTACCGGTATTTCGTCGTCGAGATAAAGCTCGGGTTCGGTTACAAGAGTTAGTGACCGGTATTATTGCTAAAAGAGCCCAGAAACCTGAGAAAAGTGATGATGCTTTTCAGTTGTTGATTGACTCTAAGTATGATGATGGCAGTCATTTATCCGCTCATGAAATTACCGGGATGTTAATTGGTACCATATTCGCGGGTCATCACACCACTGCCGGGACTGCTGCTTGGACTTTATTGGAACTGGCGCGTAGACCTGAACAATTAGCCGTCGTATTAAAAGAGTTAGATGGTCACTTTGGTGTGGATGGTGAGGTGACTTTTCAATCATTACGTGAAATCCCTGTACTTGAAAGCGTAGTTAAAGAAGTCTTACGTTTGCATCCTCCGTTGATATTTTTAATTCGTAAAGTGATGAAAGATTTTCACTTTAAAGGCTATACCGTTAAAGCAGGTAAATATGTGTGTGCCTCGCCCAGAGTGTCACATCGTATAGCCGAGGTGTTTCCAAACCCTGAAGAATTTGATATTGATCGTTATTCAGAGGAACGTCAGAAAGATGCTAAGCCGTTTAGTTGGATTGCTTTTGGCGGCGGTAAACATAAATGCACGGGTAATGCCTTTGCGATGTTGCAATTAAAAGCCATTTTTAGCATTCTATTACGCAGATATACGTTTGAGTTAGTCAATGATAAAGATCAGTATCAGGATGATTTTACTCAAATGGTGGTACAGCCAGTGTCACCTTGTCCGGTGCGCTATGTAAAACGCACTGATATTAAGGTCAGTACTGAGATAGCCAATACGACTGATGATAACCAAGACGAGGCTCTGGAGAATGGCTTTCAAATACACATCGATCGAGAATTATGTCAAGGACATGCGACTTGTATGACTGAGGCACCCGAACTTTTTCAGGTGGATGATGACGGTAGCTTAACTGTTTTACAAGAGAATCCCTCGCTGGATTTTCTAACACAAGCCCGTCAAGCAGAGAAATATTGTCCAACTAAAGCGATTACTATCAACGTCAAGAATAAATCTTAGAGACCAAGAATGGCCGCATACCCCAGAGCAGAATTAGAAGAAATGGTAGAGCGTTGGCTACAAGCCAATCGGAATGCCGAAAAAGAAGGTAATTGGCCTAAATATTTGGGCGCCCTGTATACCGATGATGCAGAGTATCGTTGGAACATTGGCCCCAATGAAGAGTTTGTTGCGCGTAGCCGAAAGGAGATAGAGGAATGGGCTTTAGGCGTGCAAATGGAAGGCTTTGAAGAGTGGCGCTATCCTTACCATCGAATCTTGATTGATGAAAAACAGGGTGAAGTGATTGGGCTGTGGAATCAGGTCTCACCAGCTTTACGAGAAGATGGCACCCATTACCAGGTAGAGGGTATCGGGGGTTCATGGTTTCGGTATGGCGGCAATTATAAGTGGGAATGGCAGAGAGACTTTTTTGACTTAGGTAATGTAAAAGCCTTATTCTTCGAATTAGCGGCTGATGGGAAGCTTGATCCCGCAGTCAAAAGAAAAATTGGTAAGCTGGCTAAAGGTCAATTGCTTCCAGGTCATGAACGTTTACGTGAACAACCAGGTTTGGCGAAAAAGCTGAAAGGTTTTATCGCTATGGTTCGTATTGCTTTATTCGGTAATTAACATCCATTAAAAGGCACCTCATAAATAACCATGCTGAATGTGAAACCGGGTTGGAAAAACTGGCAACTACTGACCGAAAAGGGGCGACATATTTGGGCGTTTAAGCCCAGTTCAAACAATATTAATCATCATCTACAGAATGCAGAGGCCATTTCAGACCAGGAAATAGCTCAGCTTCAAGAAGACTTCTTATTTGATAAATCGAATAACCCTAATTCGGGTGATAAGGTGTTTAGGGCTTCAGCTATTGCAGCAAACTTTGATGAGTTTACTGGACGGCTCCCAAGGTTACCTTTCAAAGCCCAGAAAATTGCCGATAGCTTGATAAAAGGTATTAACTACTACGCTCGTTTACAAAGTGATGATGGACATTGGCCGGGGGATTACGGTGGACCTTTATTTCTTTTGCCCGGCTTATTGGTTGCATCTTATATTTCTGGCACACCCTTTCCTAAAGCGCATCAGGAAATGATGAAGTTGTACCTCTTTAATCATCAAAATAAAGATGCGGGTTGGGGTATGCACATTGAAGGCGAGTCAACCATGTTTGGCACAGTGATGCAGTATGTTTCTCTCCGTATTTTAGGCGTGGATAAAAATCATGAAGCTTTGTTAAAAGCCCGAGACTGGATACAGAATAATGGCGGAGTGACAGGCATACCGTCTTGGGGTAAATTTTATCTGTCGACCTTAAATCTATATGACTGGCAGGGGTTTAATAGTTTATTCCCTGAAATGTGGTTATTTCCAAAGTGGCTACCGTTTCATCCATCACGGTATTGGTGTCACAGTCGCATGGTGTATTTACCGATGGCGTATTGTTATGCCCAACGTATCAAAGTGCCCGAAAATGAATTTATCTTATCGTTAAGAGATGAATTGTATGGTGATACCTTCGCGACGATTGATTGGCCAAAACAGCGTAATGCGCTGTGTCCTAATGATAATTATACTAAGCTATCTCCAGTTTTAAAGTGGATGAACCTTTTCACGAACAGCTATGAAAAAGTCAGTTGTTCCTGGTTAAGAAAAAAAGCGCTGGCTTATATTCTGCGTTATTTAAATGCAGAAGATGCACAAACGGATTACATTGATATTGGGCCTGTTAATAAAGCGATTAATTCGATTTGTATCTGGCATGCTTATGGTAGCGAGTCTGAACCCTTTAAAAAACATGTGGCTCGGTGGTATGATTACCTGTGGGTTGCTGAAGACGGTATGAAAATGAACGGCTATAATGGCTCTCAGCTTTGGGATACTGCGTTTGCTACACGTGCGATACTGGAAAGTGATCTTGGAAAACTATTTCCTGAAACTATCCAAAAAAGTTATCGGTTTATTGATTTATCGCAAATTAAAGCTGAACATTCAACTCATGCTGAGTTTTTTCGTCATCCCATGATCGGTTGTTGGCCATTTTCAACGACTGAGAACGGTTGGCCTGTTGCAGATTGCACCGCAGAAGGCTTAAGCGCTACCTTAGCCACTCATGCCTCTGGTCTGGTTAACCCGGTTATTGATGAGCAACGTATTGAGCAAGCGGTTGACAGTATTCTGTCTTATCAGAATAAAGACGGTGGCTGGGCAACTTACGAATTAACCCGTGCCCCTAAGTGGTTAGAAAAACTCAATCCATCTGAAGTATTTGCCGATATAATGATTGATTATTCTTGGACTGAATGTACAGCAGCCTGTGTTATTGCTTTATTGGAGATTCAAGAAGCGTATCCTGACTATAAAACAAATCTGATACACCAAGCGATTAAGGCAGGATTACAGTTTATTTTAAAGCAACAAAAAGCCGATGGATCATGGTATGGTGCTTGGGCAGTTTGTTTTACTTATGCAACGTGGTTTGCAGTGGAAGCTATCAGTAAAGCTAAGGGAAAAGGTTATTTTAATGAGTCTATCTTAATTGATAGCACAAATAAAGCATGTGTTTTTTTAATTGGTAAGCAGAAAGCAGACGGAGGATGGGGAGAAACCTTTGAATCTTGCTCTAAGCTGGTTTATAGTGAAGCAGAAACATCTCAAGTGGTTAACACAGCATGGGCAGTGCTGACATTAATGGTTGCTGATTTTAAAGATAATAACGTTATCGACGCAGGCGTTAATTTGTTACTGAGTAGACAAACAGATACGGGGGATTGGTTGCAAGAAAAAATTTCGGGTGTTTTTAATTATAACTGTATGATAACTTATGCTAATTATAGGAACATATTTCCTATCTGGGCGTTAAATAGATACTATAACCAGATCATCCAGGAATGAGAAGAGAACTAACGCAACTTAAAGTATTTGTACCAAATAATTCAATATGAAATCAGAATTTGACATTTGTATTATCGGCGCAGGCATGGCAGGGGCAACCATTGCGGCGTACTTGGCGCCCAAAGGCATCAAGATTGCTCTAATTGATCACTGCTTTAAAGAAAAAAAACGCATCGTGGGGGAGTTATTGCAACCTGGAGCCGTTTTGTCGCTTGAAAAAATGAGCCTAGGGCATTTATTAGACGGTTTTGATGCGCAAGTAGTTGATGGCTATTCGTTATTGCAAGGTAATGAAAAAATAACGATTCCTTATCCTATTGGTTATAAGGGAATGGGGCTACATAATGGGCGCTTTTTGCAGCAAATAAGAGCCTCGGCATTGCAAAATGACTCTGTCACGCAAGTACACGGTAAAGCCTTACGTTTATTGGAAAATGACCGCCAAGAAATTATCGGTGTTAGCTATAGAGAGTCCATCACCTCAGAAATGAAAGACATCTATGCGCCGTTAACAATTACCAGTGATGGCTTTTTTTCGAACTTTAGGGAGAGTCTCAGTAATAATGAAAAATCAGTCACCTCGTACTTCATTGGTCTGATTTTAAAAAACTGTGACATGCCTTTTCCACGACACGGACATGTGTTTTTATCAGGCCCCACGCCTTTTATCTGTTATCCCATTTCAGAAAATGAAGTCAGGCTGTTAATTGATTTTCCTGGCGATCAGCTACCCAGAAAACAATTACTACAAAGCCATCTGGATACCAATGTAACGCCGTATATTCCAGACTGCATGATTAAAAGTTATCAGCAAGCTATACAAGAAGGTGGCTTTAAAGTCATGCCGAATCATTATATGGCCGCCAAGCCTATCATAAGAAAAGGCGCGGTTATGCTAGGTGATGCACTTAATATGCGGCATCCCTTAACAGGCGGTGGTTTGACTGCGGTGTTCTCGGATATTCAAATATTGAGTGAACATTTACTGGCAATGCCTGATTTTAGTAACACTGATTTGATTCATGAAAAAATAGAAGCTTATTATCAGGACAGGCAGCATGCCAATGCCAATCTTAATATTCTTGCCAATGCCTTGTACGGTGTAATGTCTAATGACTTGCTTAAAACTGCCGTGTTTAAATATCTCCAGCGGGGTGGTTCTAATGCGCAGGAATCCATTTCAATTCTAGCGGGTTTAAACAGAAATCATTATTCACTAATCAAGCAGTTTGCTTGTTTAGCCGTGTTTGGTGCTTTTGATTTAGTGCGCCAAAGCCTGGTAAATCTACCCAATGCATTAAAAATATTGTTGGATGCTTTAATTATTATCAAACCTTTGGCTCGGAATGAGCTTTCATTAGGTGCAGTGGTCAGTGGTTATTTTAAGCATAAAGACTAATTGTATATTCTGAAGCAACGTGCACATAAGTATTCGGATATCCACTTAAGACCGGGTGGATAACATTCTGGGAACGCTGCCCCAACTCGGCTTAATCATCCTCTTATCGTTATTAGCCTGATTATCCCTTGCCGGTCTGGGGCGTTGCATCTCCCTTTTCATTAAAAGCAGGTGTAATCAGATAACACCATCAGTTATTTTTTAACCCACTATCGCCATTGATTCATGAAAATCCTGATCTACAACGAACTTAATCCCAGAGCTATTCCCGGCTTCGATAAATTAAAAAGCTATCTGGAAAAGGATGACTTTAAATCAGCCGAGATCAAAAAAGTTGGCGATAATTTATACAGAGCTAGACTCAATCAACGTGACCGCTTACTGTTCTCCATTTATAGACATCAAGACCAAAACTACATCCTGTTACTGGAGTTTATCAAAAACCACGCTTATCAGGACTCGCGTTTTTTACGTCAAGCCGGCAGTATTGATGACGACAAGATTCCCGTTATACAGACCATAAATGAGACCACGGGCAACCCTCTGGTTTATCTTAATCCGAGTCATAACTCGTTTAATCTGCTTGATAAAATTATCTCGTTTGATGATCGGCAGCAGTCGATTTATGACTTACAGCCCCCGTTGATTGTGATCGGTTCCGCAGGCAGCGGTAAAACTGCTCTGACCCTAGAAAAGATGAAGCAGGCGGTGGGTGATGTCCTGTATGTTACCCAGTCACCTTATCTGGTTAAAAATTCCCGTGACTTGTATTACGCCAACCATTACGAGAACCCGGAACAGCAGATTGATTTTTTATCGTTTCAAGAGTTTCTGGAGAGTATTCAAGTACCCCCCGGTAAACCGGTTACTTTCCAAGCTTTTCAGCATTGGTTTAGTCGCCATAGTCAAGGCAAACTGAAAGATGCCCATAAACTGTTTGAAGAGTTTAGAGGGGTCATCACCGGCCCTGCCACCGATAAAAGCTGGTTAAGCCGTGCCGATTATCTGGCACTGGGCATCAAGGAATCCATTTTTCTGGCCGAAGAACGAGTCTCTGTATACGATGTCTTTGAAAAATACTTAGCTTTTTTACAAGAGCAACATTTTTACGACAGCAACATCGTCAGTCACCAGTATTTACAACTCAGTCAACCCCGTTACGATTTTATTATCGTCGATGAAGTACAGGATTTAACCAATATCCAGTTGTACCTGATTATCAAATCACTCCATCAGGCGCAGGATTTTATCTTGTGCGGTGATTCCAACCAGATTGTCCACCCTAATTTCTTTTCCTGGTCGAAAGTAAAAAGCCTGTTTTATCGGCAAAGCGATATCCAAACCACCGATGAATTGATCCGAATTCTCAATACCAATTACCGTAATTCGCCGCAAGTCACCGATATTGCCAATAAGATTTTAAAGATTAAGAACCAACGTTTCGGCTCCATCGATAAAGAAAGCCACTATCTGGTAGAAAGTAATGGTCACAATCAAGGCGAAGTGTTGTTTTTACAAGACACGGACACCATTCGCCAAGAGCTGGACAGCAAAACCAAGGCCTCTACGCTATTTGCGGTGATCGTCATGACGGTTGACCAAAAACCGGCGGCTCAGCAACATTTTAGTACGCCCTTGGTCTTTACCATTCAAGAAGCTAAAGGTCTGGAATATGAAAATATTATTCTCTATAACTTCTTAAGCCAGGAAGAAACCCGTTACCGCGAAATCACTAAGGGTGTCAGTGCGGCAGACTTAGAGCTGGATATTAAATATGCCCGGGGTAAAGATAAAACCGATAAGTCACTGGAAGTTTATAAGTTTTATGTTAACGCCTTATATGTTGCTATCACCCGCGCAGTTAAAAATCTATATTGGATTGAGAGTAGCCTTAAGCAACCCTTACTTGACCTGTTGGGCTTACGTGATGCCCAAGCCAGTTTGCAACTCGCCGCTCAAAATTCCAGTCTTGATGCCTGGCGTCAAGAAGCCCATAAGCTGGAACTGCAAGGCAAACAGGAACAGGCTGAGCGGATTCGCAGCGAAATCCTTAAACAAAAAACGCCTAACTGGGAGGTTATTACCCCCACAACACTGATCGAGCTTAAGCGTAAAGCCTTTGAAGGCAATGATAAAAATGCCAAAATGACCTTGTTTGAATACGCCCTGGTTTATGAGGACCGCGATATTCTCAATAGCTTACTGAAAGCCGATTTTAAAGCCGCCAAACACCCGGACAAAGGTTTGCAATTGCTTCAACAAAAGCACTATAGCAATTACAGTTTTAAAAAACCGGATGCTGTGCTTAAACAGGTTAACGAATATGGCCCCGATTTTCGGAACATCTTTAATCAAACGCCGTTAATGGTCGCGACCTGGATGAGTAATACCGAGGTTATCAAGACTCTGTTTGATCTGGGTGCCAACACCGAAAAAGTTGACGGCAACGGGCTAACGGCTTTTCAAATCGCTTTATCGCAAGCCGATCGCAGTGACGTTTACGCTAAAAAGAAACTACCTGATATCTACGAACAACTAGAGCCCACCAGTACGAGTATTCAAGTGGATGGTCGCTTAATCAAGCTCGATAAAAATAGCATGGAATTCTTTATGCTCAATCTGATGATTGCGCTATTTTACCGAGTCATGCCCAAAAAATTGACCTATCGAGTCGAAGGCTTTTCCACTCAGGATTTTATGGCGGCAGTACAACATATTCCCGATAGCGTTCTGCCTGAACGCCGTAAACAACGGGCTTATCTCTCCAGCATCCTGTCTAAAAACGAAATCAACAAAGACGCTAAAAATAACCGTAAGCTATTCTATCGCGTGATACGTGGCGCTTATATCTTCAACCCCAGACTCGCGCTTAAAGTAGACGATGAATGGGTCAACATCTACGACTTGCTATCCATTGACCGACTGGCACCTCAATATCAAGAAAAGCAAGCCTGGTGGTATGGTAATTACAATGAACATGCTGAAAAGGGTATGGCTGCTTGCAAAGCATTATTGAAACAGTTAATTGCAAAAAATCAGGCGGAGTTGCTGTAACGATTGCATATAAGCCACCTTTTCATAGTCTAAACCTAATCCTATCACTTAACAGCACTCTACAAGGTAGATGTATGTCTAAAACAACCGATCTATCGCAATTAGATTTGAAGGGTACTTATACGTATGCTGATTATTTGTCTTGGCAATTTGATGATGCCGTTGAACTGATTAAAGGCAAAATCATGGCCATGAGCCCTGCCCCCAGCTCAGAGCATCAAAGCATTTCTTGGCGTTTAAGTGGCGCCTTATTTATTTTTTTTAAAAGCAAAGAATGTCGTGCTTTCGCTGCGCCTTTTGATGTGCGCTTAGTTGACCGTAAAAAATCCATCATTGCTAATAAAGACATTTATTCTGTCGTTCAGCCGGATCTCTGTGTGATTTGTGATAAAACTAAAATAGATACTAAAGGCTGTTTAGGTGCACCCGATTGGATTATCGAAATATTATCACAAGGTAATTCCAAAAAAGAGATGCAGATTAAATACCAACTGTATCAAGAAAGTGGCGTTAAGGAATACTGGCTGGTTTATCCCGGTGAGAAAGCCGTCCATCAGTTTGTCCTGGATGAACACACCGAAAAATATCAACTCCAGTACATGTATTCTGGAGAAGATATCGCCACCCCCCACTTGTTTCCTGATTGTCAGATTGACCTAAACGAAGTCTTTGAAGACTAATAAACCGATTATTATTTTTGTACCAACAACACTTTCGATTCTCTCGCAGAACACTTCTTCCATGAAGCAATCGGCTTATATGCCGGTGCAGGCAGAAGTCGTTTATATCAACAAGGTGATAGTGTCTGTATTTTAAGAGATACACCTAAGCAGATGGTTGCTGAACATAAGATTCGCATCATGGTTTAAACCATTTAAACCCATTTAAACAAACTGCATAAGTGTAGAATCCCCGACAAATAAGGTCTATCCTGTCACTATCGTGTGTTAAAAACATAATATCTGGACAAAATGGCTAAACACGGTAAAATTAGCAACCTTTTTATGTTCTGACTCTGCTTCAACAACTGTATATGCCGACTATTACCGTTTTAAATGGCCCGAATCTAAACTTACTCGGAATTCGAGAACCTGGACATTACGGCAACAAAACACTGGCAGATATACAGCAGGCTCTTGAAAAAATGGCTGCTGAATTAAATCATCAGCTACATTTTCATCAAAACAACGCAGAACATCAAATTGTTGAGTTGATACACGATGCCTATGAAAAGAAAGTTGATTTTATCATTATCAACCCGGCTGCATTTACGCATACCAGTGTTGCCATTCGTGATGCACTGCTAGCAACAAAAATACCTTTTATAGAGGTTCATTTATCAAACGTGTATGCACGGGAACCTTTTAGAAAACACTCCTACTTCTCAGATATCGCGATTGGCGTTATCTCTGGATTAGGTGCAACAGGATACCAACTGGCCCTAAAGGCTGCTCATCAGATATTAACCGAGAGACCCTAATCAATGGATATTAGAAAAATAAAAAAACTCATCGAAATTATCGAGGAATCAGGCATTGCCGAAATCGAAATCAAAGAAGGCGAAGAAGCTATCCGCATTAGCCGTTATGGTTCTGCCCCTGCACCCGTAGCTTATGCACCTGCCCCCGCACCAGCACCTGCTGCTGCACCGGCAATTGCCGCCGCTCCAGCAGAAGAAAAGATTACTGGGCACATCGTTAAATCACCGATGGTAGGTACTTTTTACCGTTCAGCATCGCCTGGCACAAAAGTATTTGTAGAAATTGGTCAGGCTGTTTTAGCGGGTGATACCTTATGTATTATCGAAGCGATGAAAATTCTTAATCAGATTGAAGCGGATAAGAGCGGCACAATTACGCAAATTCTGGTTGGAAATGCAGAACCGGTTGAATATGGCCAGCCTTTATTCGTCATTGGATAAAACACGGAACACTTATGTTTAGTAAAATAGTCATCGCCAATCGTGGCGAAATTGCCCTGCGCATCTTACGTGCTTGCAGGGAACTTGGTATTAAAGTGGTCGCAGTTCATTCTGAAGCAGACCGAGACCTTAAACATGTACGTTTAGCTGACGAATCTGTCTGTATTGGACCTGCCGCGTCAGCCGACAGTTATTTAAACATTCCAGCCATTATCAGTGCAGCAGAAGTGACTGATGCCGAAGCGATTCACCCTGGTTACGGTTTCTTGTCAGAAAATGCTGACTTCTCTGAAAAAGTTAAAAAGAGTGGCTTTGTCTTTATTGGCCCCAGAGCTGAAACCATCCGCATGATGGGCGACAAAATTTCTGCAAAGAACGCAATGATAGCAGCGGGCATTCCTTGCGTCCCTGGTAATAATGACCCCTTATCTGATGATGACCAACTTAACCTGCAAATGGCGAAAGAAATTGGCTATCCGGTTATCATCAAAGCGGCCGGTGGTGGCGGTGGACGCGGAATGCGCACAGTACACACGGAATCAGCATTGATTAATGCTATTTCTATGACTAAAGCTGAAGCAGGCACGGCTTTTGGTAATCCTACTGTATACATGGAAAAGTTCCTTGAAGATCCACGCCATATAGAATTTCAAGTCATGGCAGACTCCTTTGGAAACGCGATTCACTTAGGTGAACGGGATTGCTCTATGCAACGCCGCCACCAAAAAGTGGTTGAAGAAGCGCCAGCACCGGGTATTACTGAAGAACAACGCAAGTTTATCGGCGAACGCTGTGCGAAAGCCTGCGTCGATATTGGCTATTTAGGTGCAGGAACGTTTGAATTCTTATACGAAAAAGGTGAGTTCTTTTTCATCGAAATGAATACCCGTGTTCAGGTAGAACATCCCGTCACAGAAATGATCACTGGCTTTGATATCGTTAAAGAACAACTGCGTATTGCAGCGGGTGAACCGCTTTCGATTACTCAGGATCAAGTTAAAATAACCGGCCATGCGATTGAATGTCGTTTAAATGCAGAAGATCCAAAAACATTTATGCCCTGCCCCGGCAAGATTGATCAATTCCACATGCCTGGCGGCCCGGGTATCCGTTGTGAGACTCACATCTATAACGGCTACAAAGTGCCACCCTATTACGACTCTATGATTGGCAAACTGATAGCTCATGGTGAAGACCGTAAGAGTGCTATTGCCCGTATGAATACTGCGCTTAGCGAAATTATCATCGATGGTATTAAAACCAATATCCCTTTACAGCAAGACATTATGAATGACAGCGCCTTTGCTCAGGGACAACAAAATATCCACTACCTAGAAAAGAAACTGGGCATTCATTAAGCAAGTCGTTTTATAAAAACTCCAGTACCGTAACCCGTCGCCTTGATTTAATTAATCATTAATCAAGGCGACGGGTTAACAAGCACCACTTGCAAATCCAGTAAGTCGCTCGCTCAACCCAACCGTTCATCACTCTTTCATTAAATACACTGTCTATCTTATGGCCTGGCATCAAATTTCTGTTATCACCGACGAAAATACCGCACCTCAATTAGCTGATTATTTCAGTGACCTGGGCGCTGTCTCTGTAACGTATATGGATGCAGAAGATGAACCTGTTTATGAACCTGCTATTGGTGAAACCAAGATATGGAGCAACACACAAGTGATTGCGCTTTATGAGCTGGATGCCGATCCTGTATTAATAAAAGATCGAGTCTACCAACAATTTAAGCATGCTAATCTGGAACAGTGGCTTTATGAAGCCGTTGAGGATCAGGAATGGGAACGAGCCTGGATGGAATACTACAAACCCATGAAGTTTGCCGACAAACTATGGGTATGCCCTACCGATCAGGAACAACGTGAACCCGAAACAGTGTGCTTAACCTTGGACCCTGGCCTGGCTTTTGGAACCGGCACCCATCCTACCACGGCCTTATGCCTGGAGTGGCTGGCCAGTCACAACCTTAACAACAAAACAGTCATTGATTACGGCTGTGGCTCTGGCATATTGGCCGTTGCGTCTGTGTTATTGGGCGCAGAGATTGCCCACGGTGTGGATATAGATCCACAGGCGATTACCGCCACCGAAAGTAATGCCTTAAAAAACCAGGTCTCCGATAAAATTCACTGTTACTTACCCGAACAATTTAAACCCTTTAAGGCCGACATCGTATTAGCCAATATCCTGGCGAAACCTTTAATTGATATGTCAGCACAAATTTGTGCCTTAGTGGCTACTGGCGGACAACTGGTTTTATCCGGCATTTTATTTGAACAAGCCGAAGCAGTGATCGAAGCGTATCAAGAACACATCTTTTTTAATCCCTTAGTTCAACAAGAAGACTGGATTAGATTAGATGGCATTAAACGCTAGTTCATTGCTCACTCACTCGACTCTATCACTTTATCCCACTATGTCCCTACCCGAAATTTATTTAAAAAAGAACGAAGACAAACGCCTGCGTAAGGGACATCACTGGGTATTTAGTAATGAGGTTGATACCAAAAAATCCCTACTTGATCAATTTAATGCTGGCGATTTAGCCAATATAAAAAGTGAGGATGGTAAGATCTTAGGCACCGCCTATGTCAATCCGCAAACCCTGATTTGTGCGCGTCTTATTTCAAGAAAAGCCAACTTAAAACTCGGCAGCAATTTCTTTAAAGAACGCTTAAGCACCGCATTGGTACTCCGTGAGAAACTCTTTGATAAACCTTACTACCGCCTTATTTTCGGTGAAAGTGATGGCTTACCTGGCTTAGTGATTGATCGCTTTGGTGATGTGTTATCCCTACAAATCACCACAGCCGGTATTGAACTACGTAAAGAAATTTTAATTGGCGTCCTGGTAGAATTATTAAATCCAACCGCCATCATTCTTAAAAATGATAATGGTCAGAGACAACTTGAGGGGCTGAGTCAAGAATCTGAAATTGCCTACGGCGAACTACCCGACTCACTCATCATTGAAGAGAATGGAGCGCAATTTAAAATCGATATTATAGAAGGCCAAAAAACGGGCTGGTTTTATGATCATCGTAGCAGCCGTGCTCAATTAGCATCACTGTCAAAAAATCAGCGGGTGCTGGACTTATTTTCTTATATCGGTGCGTGGGGCATTCCGGCAGCGCTTGCGGGTGCCACTGAAGTCACTTGTGTTGATGCCTCTGAAGGCGCATTAACACTGGCTAAAGAAAATGCAGTCCTCAATAATGTGGCCGATAGAATGCATTTTGAACGCAGTGATGTCTTCGATTTTTTGAAGCAAGCCCGACTCGACAATCAACTTTATGATATTATTGTCCTTGATCCGCCCGCACTTATTAAACGAAAAAAGGATTTTAAACTCGGTTATGAAGCGTATAGACGCCTCAATCACCTTGCGTTGCAGGTTTTATCCAAGAATGGCATCCTTATTTCAGCATCCTGTTCATTTCACCTCAGTAGAGAAAATCTGCATGAAATATTACGCAGTTCAGGAAAACATATTGATCGTCATTTAGTATTTTTTGCTAGTGGTGGACAAGGCCCCGATCATCCAATTGATCCTGCTGCACCTGAAACTGAATACTTAAAAACCTTCTTTTGTTCAGTATCGTCTAGTTTATAAATTGATTGAGACATCTTTATGACCATTATAGAATATGAATCATGCACTCTTTGCGGACAGAAAGTCGTTTTAAAAAGCTTTACCCTTAATACAAAAAACGGCCTACTCTATTTTTGCTGTGCTGGCTGTCAGAGTATTTACCAGCTACTGAATGGCTGCGAATCAACCCATAATTAAATAATAATAACAAGATAAATGAGGATATCTAACTAATGAAAGCTTGCGACTCCTGTTCTGGCCGTGCTGAAATCGGCAAAAATCACCAACAAGTCCCTGTTCTACAAAGAGCCATAGGTCTGGTTTTTGTATACCTGCCGATTATGACGCTGCCTTTTGTATTTGTTAGCGCCTATCTGACTTATTATCACTTAAGGCTCATTGGTGGAAAAAACATTAAAACATTTTCTGACTTTCTACCCGCAAGAAGCTCACACCGATATGACCTTAAAAGTCAGATCACCATGGATGGCTCCTTCAAACTCAGTTTGGCGCAATCAAAACTGTACTGGATTTTAAACTGTACCTGGTACTGCCCAGTCAGCGTGGCGGTATTTGAATGGCATGCCTACATGGTAAAAATCGTTGAAAACTGGTGGTGCCCATTCACCCACGAGAAAAAAGAAGGTTACAGCAATGCCAAGATTGATAAATCCTTCTGGCATATCTACCCAGAAGACATTAACAAACTCGATCCTGAAGATCGTGAAAATCCAATCTGGAATGAATCTTCAGAGAAATAATCCTTAGGTGCAAAAAGCATTCATGATCAACGATCCGATAACTTTTTAACCTTGCACCTTACTATGATACCTCTATGCAAATTGGCCCGTATTCGCTTACCAATAATTTAATTTTAGCACCGATGGCAGGTATCACCGACCGGCCATTCAGAGAACTGTGTAAGCAATTCGGTGCCGGTTTGGCCGTGTCAGAAATGGTGGCATCAAACCCTGCGTTACGCCACCATAAACGCACACTCTTAAAATCGGATCACATCGGTGAAACTGGCATTAGAACGGTACAAATACTAGGGACAGATCCTCAACAAATGGCAGAAGCGGCGCAACTTAATGCCCAACGTGGCGCCCAAGTTATTGATATTAATATGGGCTGCCCAGCTAAAAAAGTCTGCTCTATTGCAGCTGGTTCAGCGTTGTTAAGAAATGAAGTCCTGGTAAAGAAAATCCTGGATGCCGTGGTTAATGCCGTTGATATCCCTGTGACTTTAAAGATTCGTACCGGTTGGGATCTAGAAAATCGAAATGCCGTAGTAATCGCTCAAATCGCCGAACAATCCGGCATTTCAGCGCTAACATTACATGGTCGTACGCGTGCTTGTAAATTTAATGGACACGCAGAATACGAGACCATTAAAAAAGTAAAACAAACCGTTGGCATCCCCATTATTGCCAATGGCGATATTGATTCAGCAGAAAAAGCCCAATTTGTACTAAAAAAAACCGGGGCTGACGGCCTGATGATGGGGCGGGCAGCACAGGGAAATCCGTGGATATTTAAGCAAATAAATCATTTTCTTAAAACAGGAAAACAGTTGGAGAAACCCCAGGATAGGGAATTACAAAGCACGCTTCAAGACCATTTAGAGCAACTATATAGCTTCTATGGCAATGTTAGCGGTGTTAGAATAGCAAGAAAACACATAGGCTGGTATTTAAATCACTTGAACTCAATAAGCCTTGAGACAAGAAATAAGATTAATCAGGCTCAATGTCCAAACCAACAACGAGAGCTGATTAATTCAGCTTTTAATCATTAATCAACGGATAGCGCTAACTTATATGAATGCATCGCATAAAAGTGCTGAAATCGTAAGCATAGATAGCAAAAAAACGCCGCTATTGCCACTATCTGCCTATGTCAAACAGACCGTAGATCATTACCTAACAACGCTAAGTGATCATGAAGCCGTTGGTTTACACGCTATGGTCATCAGTGAAGTTGAAAAACCCTTACTGGAAGCAGCGCTAGAGCATTCAGGCTATAACCAAACTAAAGCAGCTAAAGCCCTAGGCTTAAGCAGAAGCACTCTACGTAAAAAGTTGGATCAATACGGCATATCCTGAAATCAGGATTGTGCCACTGTCCAAAACCGTTTCACCCTTTACACCTACTTAAAATTCAAAGGTATTCATGAATAAAAAAATAACTCGTGCCCTGGTCAGTGTTTCCGATAAATCTGGCATCGTCGACTTTTGTCAGGCTTTAAGCCAAAGGGGTATTGAACTTTTATCGACGGGTGGTACTGCCAAAATTTTAGCAGACCATAATATTCCAGTCACTGAAGTCTCTGACTATACTGGATTTCCTGAAATGATGGATGGTCGAGTTAAAACCTTACACCCTAAAGTTCACGGAGGCATCTTAGGCCGTAGGGGTATTGACGATGCGATCATGGCAAGCAATGATATTAAACCCATTGACATGGTTGTGGTTAATCTCTATCCGTTTGAACAAACCATAGCAAACCCGGATTGCGATTTTGAAACCGCAATCGAGAACATTGATATTGGTGGTCCGACCATGATTCGAGCAGCGGCTAAAAATCATGCAGATGTCGCAATCGTTGTTCACCCCAGTGACTATACAATCATACTGGCTGAACTTGAAAGCAATGGGAATACGCTGTCTGCACAAACGCGCTTTCAACTTGCCTTAAAGAGCTTCGAACATACCGCACATTACGATACGGCGATTGCTATCTATCTGGGTAAGATTAATGACACCCAATTTCCAGAAACACTTAACCTGCAGTTTTATCTAAGCCAAAGCATGCGTTACGGTGAAAACCCGCATCAGAATGCCGCTTTCTATCGTGAGAAAGCACCGGCTTCAGGAACCATTGCAGCAGCGCGTCAACTACAAGGCAAAGAACTGTCTTACAACAACATTGCAGATGCCGATGCAGCACTGGAATGCGTCAAATCATTTAGCGAGAAACCGACTTGCGTTATCGTAAAACATGCAAACCCCTGTGGCGTTGCCGAGGCTGATGACATCTTTACTGCGTATGATAAAGCCTATGCAACAGATCCCACTTCTGCTTTCGGTGGCATTATCGCTTTTAATCAGCCCTTAGATGAACGCACCGCCGCTGAAATTATCAAACGTCAATTTGTCGAAGTGATTATTGCGCCCTCTATTGCATTGGCTGCACAAGTCATTCTGGCCGAAAAACAAAACGTCCGCGTCCTGGAATGTGGCGCCTGGGAATCTACCAGCCAACAAGCCTCACTGGACTATAAACGCATTGCTGGCGGCTTATTGGTTCAGGATAAAGATATCGGTGAAATTAGCCGTGATGATATTAAAGTCGTCAGTCAACGCATTCCCACCGAACAAGAGTTAGACGATTTATTGTTTGCCTGGAAAGTCGCTAAATTTGTTAAATCCAATGCCATCGTTTATTGCAAAAATGGCCAAACGATTGGTGTCGGCGCGGGTCAGATGAGCCGCGTCTATTCAGCTAAAATTGCGGGCATTAAAGCAGCGGATGAAGGTTTAGTGGTACCCGGTTCTGCCATGGCATCGGATGCGTTCTTCCCGTTTAGAGATGGTATCGATGCCGCAGCAGAAGCCGGTATTACCGCCATCATCCAACCCGGTGGCTCAATGCGTGACAATGAAGTGATTGCTGCAGCCGATGAACATAACATCGCTATGGTCTTTACCGGTATGCGTCATTTCAGACATTAATTTTGACCCACACCCCTACGAGTCTATTATGAAAATTCTTATCGTTGGTAGCGGAGGCCGTGAACACGCCCTCGCATGGAAAGCGAAACAGTCACCGAAAGTTGAAAAGGTCTTTGTCGCACCCGGCAATCCCGGTTCTGCTCTTGAACCCGGTATCGAAAATAAAGCTATCGCTGTAGACGATATCACTGGATTACTGGCTTTTGCCCAGGCTGAACAGATTGACCTTACCATTATCGGCCCAGAAATTCCTTTAGTTTTAGGCATCGTCGACCGCTTTGAAGAAGCAGGTTTAAAGTGTTTCGGCCCCAAGGCAAAAGCAGCGCAACTAGAAGGTTCTAAGACTTTCTGTAAAGACTTTATGATTCGTCATAACATTCCGACGGCTCACTACCAGTCTTTTATAGATAAAGAACAGGCCATAAACTACATTCGTGAACAAGGTGCGCCGATTGTAGTTAAAGCCGATGGCTTGGCGGCAGGTAAAGGCGTTATCGTCGCCCAAACCGAACAAGAAGCTATTGACGCCGTAGAAGATATGTTGTCCGGCAATGTATTTGGTGAAGCAGGCAATCGGGTAGTGATTGAAGAATTTCTTGAAGGAGAAGAAGCCAGTTTTATCGTCATCGCTGACGGTAAACATGCACTGCCCATGGCAACCTCACAAGATCATAAAGCCCGTGATAATGGAGACAAAGGCCCTAACACGGGTGGTATGGGGGCTTACTCCCCTGCTCCTGTGGTAACGCCAGCGGTTTATGACATTGTGATGCGTGACGTCATTAATCCAACCTTAAAAGGAATGGCTGATGACGGACTGCCTTACACCGGTTTTCTTTATGCCGGTTTGATGATCGCTAACGATGGTACGGTTAAAGTTCTGGAATATAACTGCCGTTTTGGTGACCCAGAAACCCAACCGATTATGATGCGCATGAAGAGTGACCTTGTCGAACTTTGTGAAGCCGCGCTTATCGGTGATTTGGATAAAACCAGCACAGAATGGGATGAGCGTGCCGCCTTAGGCGTTGTTTTGGCAGCGGGCGGCTATCCAGATGCTTATCAGAAAGGTGATGTTATCTCTGGCTTACCTTCTGAAGAACAAGCCGACAGAAAGATCTTTCATGCCGGAACTCAACAACGGGGTGATGACATAGTCACTTCAGGTGGGCGGGTGTTATGTGCCGTCGCTTTGGGAGACACTATCCTGGAAGCTCAAACCAAAGCCTACGAACTGGCTGACAGTATTCATTGGAACAACATTTATTACCGAACAGATATTGGTTTTAAAGCGATATAATTCATAAATACGTAACACATCGTCAAATTCTGGTTGTAATTTTACTAACATAAGTTTTGTTATTGTGATTTATGCATCTTTAATTTAGGGTTTCACTTCGTGCATCAATTTCTATATCTGAAACCAAATGACCACCAATAGAATAATTGTTGGGAATACCAAACGCCCGATTGCTTGCTTGGGCTCGATGCACAGCAACATTGCCTATAGCCACTATCTCCATGGCTTGAAGCAACACGTCCAGGTCGGTGACTGGTTTGAATGACTTTTGTTTCATAATGATTCCAAAGAAGCGAGAAATTGTTCAAATTGAACGGGTGCCGTTACAAATTTAATTAGGTGCCGCCTAATGGTGTTACAGCATCATTTGATCTGCATTCTACGCAAATTAAGCGTTATGTGCCACCGCGTGCAACACGACAGGAGTCAGAACCTAAGGGCTGTTGCTCTAGCCATGGATCGCAAACGGCCTCTTCTCCTAAATGCCGTTGCCAGCTATCCTGACACCATTCCCAGACGTTGCCGTGCATGTCATACAAGCCCCACGCATTGCAGGGATAGGATTTAATCTCGGTAGTTTCCTTTCCCCAGTAAGGGCTGTAACTATAGTTATAATTAACCTTGTCTGTCGTGAGTTTACCTTCAAAATTAAAGGAGGTTTGGCTGCCTGCACGGCAGGCGTACTCCCATTCCGCTTCCCACGGCAATCGGGACTGTAATTTAGGATATCTTTGGTTTAACCATGCAATGAAATCCTGAATATCATGCCAATTAACGGTTTCCACAGGCAACTTATCTCCTTTAAATCGGCTTGAATTTCCAAGCGTGACGGCTTGCCAGAGGGCTTGGGTTACCGTAGTATCGGCCTTGTCTATTTCATCCAGCAATAAAACCACGCCTTGACTATCATCCCCTCTATCGGCTACAGCGGGCTTGTACATCGAATGCTTGCACGGATGTTTTGAGGCAGTTTACTATTTCATTGATGTTTTGATAAATTTTCCTATAAAGATCGAGATATTCATACTCACTCATTACATCTAACGTATTATGTCCTTTAAGCTTCTTATCAAGTGCATTGAATTTATCCGTCCAAAAATCAGTTATATGAAGCCTGTAATCTTCATCCTGCAAATTACACTCATCGGCAATAAGCGCGTGTGTCCGCTGCTCAAAATAGGGTTTGCTGAACACCGTAATGATATGCTCTGCCTTCGTTAATTCATTCATGAATTTATCAATCGGTTCACCGTGTTTTAAGGTTTTGCAATCCCGAATAAGCGTAAGGTTTCGCGGTGGACAAAACTTATCCACCTCATCAAGAATATGAGTATCATTTTCCGTCGCCCACGAATAGGACACAAAGACCTTGATTGATTCAGACATGCCACCTCTCATTTAACTGCCACTGTATAAAACACCCCGCGTCAAAACACCACCGTAGCCCTTCCCTTTTGATAGTTCAATGACTGTCGTCATCAGCATAACAGCCGCCTTGAATGCTGTAAGTCATTTCACACATACTGCCCTGCACACCACGCAGACGACCATGCCCACTGAAAATTATAACCCCCTAACCAGCCGGTAACATCAACCACCTCACCGATGAAATACAAACCGGGTACTTGTTTACTTTCCATTGTTTTAGACGACAAGGCATTGCAATCAATACCGCCTACCGTTACTTCAGCCGTCCTATAACCTTCTGTACCATTCGGTCTTATCGTCCAGTGATGTAATTGACTGGTCACCTGCTGAATATGCCGATCTGATAAATCCGGCATAGGAAGATTCAGTAATTCTTCCGGAATTAAACATGTCACTAGGCGTTTAGGTAGATAATAATCCAGAACCGTTTTTAAGCTATTCTTTACTTTGTGCTGGCGGGTTTCTTTTAAGCACATTTCTAAATCACTATCAGGCAATAAGTTGATCTCGATAAACTCACCGGCAAGCCAATAAGAAGATAGTTGCAATATCGCCGGCCCACTCAAGCCCCGATGGGTAAACAATACGTTTTCTTTAAATTGCTGACGCTCATTGCTGACAATACAAGGCACCGCAATGCCCGATAACGGAGAAAACAGCGCCTTATCACTGGGTTGTAAGGTTAAAGGCACCAAGCCAGCCCGAGTAGGAACCACCGGAATCCCAAACTGCTGTGCTATCTTATAACCCAATGGAGTCGCGCCCATTTTAGGAATCGATAAGCCTCCGGTGGCTACCACTAAAGACTGACTCTGATAACCCCCCTGAGCCGTGTTAAGCTGAAATCCCTCAGCGCTTGAGGCAATCGTATCTATCGTAGTATTCAACTGAATAACAACCCCGGCGGCTACACATTCTTGCAACAAAAGCCCCAAAATATCTTTAGCACTGTCATTACAAAACAACTGCCCATGTTCCCGTTCATGAAAGGGAATTTGATAACGCGCTATTAACGCTAAAAAATCCCACTGCGTGTAACGACTCAGCGCCGATTTGCAGAAGTGAGTATTATTGGACAGATAATGACTCGGTTCAATTGTATAATTGGTAAAATTACACCGCCCTCCCCCCGACATCAGAATCTTTTTTCCGGCTTTATTGGCATGATCCAAGACCAGCACTGTTCGCCCCCGTTTACCCGCTTCGATAGCGCACATCAAACCAGAGGCACCTGCTCCGATGATAATGACATCAACGACCATCATGATTATAGCTGCTCAAAATATCACCACTCAATCCAATAAATTTAATACACTAACCTGACATGACCTAACCATTAAGAACAAGGTGTATTTTGTACCTGAAATTAATAATTATAATGGTTTTATCTGTTGAAGTGGCTTAAGCTGATACCCTGTAAGGCAAATAGAGACTTATTAACCGGAAATACTACCCAACGAACAGAACTATTTGTATCATTAACCTTTCACTGACTATGACTCACTCATGCAAGCACGTTTTAAAAATATAGGTATTGTAGGAAAACCTAGCGATCCAGACATTACTGAGACGCTATCAGCGTTGTATGCTTACCTAACACAGCAACACTATAACCTCTATATCGTTGAAGACAGTGCCCAGTTCATCAATAACCAAACAGTTAACATTTGCGCACTGGATAAATTAGGACAGTATTGCGATTTGGTCATTGCGGTCGGTGGCGATGGTACTTTCTTAGCGGCGGCCAGAGCTATTGTTGATTACAACATTCCTTTAATTGGCATTAATCTGGGGCGCTTGGGTTTTTTAGTGGACATCTCCCCGAATGAATTACCGGCTAAATTACACCGGATGCTGGAAGGCTCTTATACTGAAGAAAATCGCTATTTGTTGCGTGCAAAAATTATCCGTGATCATCAGGTCATCCATGAAGAAACCGCCGTCAACGAAGTGGCTATTCTGCGTTGGGTGACACCCAGTATGATTGAGATAGTCACTAAAATTAATGGCGTATTTTTAAACTCACAACGCTCTGATGGCTTAATTATCTCAACACCCACCGGTTCAACCGCATATTCTTTATCCGCTGGAGGGCCTATTTTGTATCCGTCTTTACATGCGCTTGTGTTAGTCCCTCTTAATCCCCACACCTTGTCAAACCGACCGATTGTGATTCATGATTCGGCTGAAATTGAAATCAGCTTTTTACAAACCAAACAAATCAACGCCCTGGTCACCTGTGATCATATTGAAATCCCCGATGTGTTAATCAGTGATAAAGTAATGATTAAAAAAGATCCCGTCCCTATTAGAATTCTTCATCCAGAAGGACATGATTTTTTTCAGATCCTTCGGAATAAATTAAACTGGAGCAGTGGTTACCACAGTTAAACACTATGTTATTAAATCTAACTATTATTGATCTTGCCGTTGTAAAAACCCTTAATCTCGACCTTGATAAGGGCATGTCTGTTTTAACCGGTGAAACAGGAGCCGGAAAATCGATCTTATTAACGGCCTTAGGACTTTGCTTGGGCGATAGAGCCGATTCGGGTTATGTCCGACCAGGCAGTAAACGCGCTGAAGTGAATCTTGAATTCGACTTAAGTGCTGCGCCAAAAGTACAGCACTGGTTAATCGATCATGAACTTGATGATGAGCAACAATGTCTTATTCGACGCATTATTAATCAGGATGGGCGTTCCAAAGCCTACATTAACAATCGCCCCGTGACTTTACCGTTCTTACAGGAACTCAGTGCGCAACTGGTCGAAATTCATGGTCAACATGCTCATTTAACCCTGTTGAACAGCGATGAACAACGCCGTCTATTAGATGCCTTTGCTAAAAATCAACCGCTGCTGGATGAGATCAATAACTGTTGTAAACAATGGCACAGTACCCATAAAGAATTAACGCAACTGCTTAAAGCCAGCACCGATCAAACAGAGCGTGAAGAATTATTGCGCTATCAAATTGACGAATTACAACAACTCGATTTAACCAATTTTAATTACGCTGCTTTATTAGAAGAACACAGCAAACAAGCCAATCTGGGACAAATACTCATCACTGGTCAAGCGCAAGTTGATATCCTGTATGAGAATGATCAAGCTTCAGTGAACCAATTATTAACCCATTGTATTAATGACTTAAACTACATCACCCGCTTTGCGCCTGAATTAACCGAAGTGTGTCAGTTATTAACCGAAGCGCAAATTCAAACCGAAGAAGCGGCCATCCAGTTACGGCGCTTTTTAAAGTCCCAAGAAGCCGATCCACAACGCCTTGAAGCCATTGAAACTCAACTGGGCGTGATTCAAAACTTAAGCCGAAAACATCATGTCAGCCCGGTTGAATTGCCTGAATTAGTTGCAAAGCTGGAAGCAGAACTGGATGCCTTAACCCATAGCGGTGAACGCATAGAAGAATTAACCGTTGAAACAGCCCGTCTACTCAGTCGCTATCATCAATTAGCGGCACAATTAACCGAACAACGGCGTTTAGCGGGACAGAAATTGCAGGTACACATTTCTGAAATGATTAAAGAACTGGGGATGCCTCAAGGTGAGTTTGTGGTGGCGCTCACTGATGTTAACAGTGATGCGCCTAAACTCAACGGCAAAGATAAAATTGAATTTTTAATCAGCGCCAATCCCGGCTTGCCACCTAAGTCCTTGGCTAAAGTTGCCTCAGGCGGTGAATTGTCACGTATCAGTTTAGCCATTCAAGTCACCACCTCCAGTGATAGAACCACGCCTACACTTATCTTTGATGAAGTGGATTCAGGCATTGGTGGTGGTGTGGCTGAAATTGTCGGGCAAAAATTACGCAGTCTGAGTCTTAATCGACAAGTGATGTGTGTAACGCATTTGCCACAAGTAGCCGCTCAAGCTCATCATCATCTCTATGTAGAGAAAAATAATAAAACAGATATAACCTCTTCGAATGTCCGCTTATTGACTGAAAATGAACGCATCGAAGAAATTGCCCGGATGTTGGGCGGTGTGACGATTACCGCCAATACCCTGGCTCATGCTAAAGAGATGTTATATCAAGCGTCCTCCACAAGCCATTATGATTAATTTTTATTAGTAATTATACGGGGTCTAACTGTTAGTTATACGCCTAACAGCACTGACTGAACGGTACTCCATTCGCCATTAGCAACACTTTTATCCCACCAGCGTAAGCGGTATTCTCGCGTTTCATGCGTATTGCCTTCTGCTAATGGGCGCTCATCGTAATAAGGTTTAAGGGTATCAATGGCTAAAAAAGTCCACTCCCCGCCATTAATACGGCTCTCGATCAAGACACCATCATGACCGTATTTATTAAAATTAATGGCCACACGCTGTCCAGACTCACCCAGTTCTACTGAGATGGATGGGACTGGCGTTAAATGCTCTATCGTATTTGATGAAGCAATAATACCTAAGTCATGGCCGATAGCCTCGGTGTATTTGGCACTCGCTTTAATGCGTATAATCTGACTGATCAAACGTTTTTGAATACCCGGAGCCGGTGCTGTCGGGGCTTGAGGAAAGACGGATGGCTGAGGGTAATTAATGCTGCTATCACCCGAAACAGTATCAGAAATCATCATTATTTTATAAGCTGTTGACTCCTTGGCGTCACGTTGAATACTGGGGTGCCAGTGTTGCAACATCCAGATATAATAGGCAACATCGGTCTGGGTACTGGATAACTCTTGATCAGTAATACCGCAAAGGGACCCATAGATCGGTAGTTTTAAAGCGTAATGAGAAAGCCAGACGATTTGTGCGTTTTGAGCACTTGGAAAATAGGAATTAGTGGACATGATAAGGGAAATTTTCGGCTAGGTTAAGCTGCCTGCTCAACATTATTATGAATGCTGAGATGAGTTACCAGAAAATAAAAGCGACTTCTTTATATTTTCTAAGGTACAACTTACTCGCTTTATACTTCAACTGCAATCTATATTAAATATTTCTGTTTTCTTGAGCCTCATCTGCCCTACTCCTAACCCTATAAGTAGTGTGAGCAAGCCTCAGAGGGTATGCTCAAGGCCTGGAACCCCGCGCTTTGAATGTCTGGCTGTATCTGTGGCTCTTACAGCGACAAGATTGGGATTCAAATCCCTGGCTTTCAGTCTCAGAGCCACTGGATTAGGGGTGATGAGCCAATTTCTGGAGATTCAATATACCTTGCCCAAGGTTGGAGGAAAAGGATTGAGCCTTCTAGCGCAAGCGGTCGGCCTTCTATTGCTCACACCCAGACTGTGGGTGCGCTCACTAAAAGCATCAATACCAGATTATGACAATTAACTAGGTCACTAGAACTCTGAGCGCTTTCCCTACGACATCGGCTGCCTTACCTAGAACTTCAGCTGCTTTACCCAAGACATCGGGCGCACTACCTGGAACCCTCAGCGCTTACACTGGGAGATTAAGCGCCTGCGTTAGAACATCGGCTGCACGCTATAGAACTGTAAGGAACTACCCTGGGAGAGAAACTTATGGCGTAAAAACAAACTATGTGCCGATATTCGCTTGGAAAAATCATCGGCTACCCTGTAGAAATAGACAATACAATTGCTTCATGTTACTTTACTGAGTAAATTTACTCAGTAAAGTAACATGACCTAATGAAATACCAAAGACCACAAGAAGAGTTGCTTAAATCCCGACTTAGCGAACCTGTTCACTTTATCAATCTTCTGGCTGGACCCAGACAAGTGGGTAAAACCACCATTATTCGAGACATCATCTCACTGAACCCAGCGCAAGGTTACTACATCTCGGTTGATGATGAACCTGCTATTGCCGATGATTTTTATAGTTTGAATACTATCCCTTCTATCGTTTCACCGCCACAGAAAAAGGATGGCAGTTGGTTGCAATTTCATTGGCAAGAAGCCAGAAACCGCACCGCAAAATGGCTAAAGTCTGGACAAACTGCCAAAAAGCAGGAGCAACCGGCAGCCTTCGTCTTTGCTATCGACGAAGTTCAAAAAATCGAACAGTGGTCGGATATTGTTAAACTCGATGTTCAAGTTTTTAAACTTTTTGCAGCCTAATCCATAGCAGTCTCATCCAGCAGCTCGGCATTTTAGTGAAGCTGTCGATTCCAGGATACCCAAATCTCTCCCACTCATGTGTGA